>Ga0208040_1000071_pt1 | contig 139449 bp, 124 predicted proteins | sample AD_UKC083_MetaG_FD_184431 | JGI IMG/M metagenome (GOLD analysis project Ga0208040, IMG submission 184431) | Active sludge microbial communities of municipal wastewater-treating anaerobic digesters from USA - AD_UKC083_MetaG (SPAdes) (version 2) | ecosystem: Engineered > Bioreactor > Anaerobic...
TGACGCCTTGAATCATCCCTCCGCAGAGTATAGAATGGGGCCATCGGGGCGTGGCGCAGTCCGGTAGCGCACCTGCTTTGGGAGCAGGGGGTCGCCGGTTCAAATCCGGCCGCCCCGACCATTTCTTTTCGGTCCATTTAGGCCCAAATCTTTCAAGGTTCGGAAAACTCGACGCGCAGACGCGGCGAGGCATTTCCGCGAGTGGTGACGCGATTCGGTGACGTGATCCTCGCGACCCGCGAGACGCGGGCCGCCGCTGACGCGCCGCTCGGGACGTTCCCCTGGCTCGTCGCTGACGCTCCTCGCCCCCACGCACGGCGCGCCGTTCTTCTACTCCTCGCCGCTGGACGCGGCTCGGAGCAAGGACGGCGCTGGGCCGCGCCGATTGATGCTCGACACGCTGGCCGCGTGCCTGCGCTTCCGGCGTCAGCTTGGTCGCTGCCCCGGTCGCCGCTCACGCTACGACGGCGGCGCTCGCCGCCCGGTTCGTTCCGCCCGTCTATCGTCTTCGTTTTCGGGGGCGCGCGAAATCCTATCCAGCAAGCGATGTAGCCGCTTATCCGCATTTGCCGTGAAGTCCGTTGCGCCCCGGACAGACCGTAGACGCGCCTTGCGCGCTCCGGCATGGAGGGGTGCAACTGACGGAACGGGATCTTGCAGACGGGCGACAGCTCGGCGGCGTGACTATTCCTCTGCGTTCTGACTGCCCAAGCGCTCGCCAAGCTGGATCAACTGTAGCGGAGTCCTGCGAACACCGATTTCGTTTTCGACCAGCAGGGCAATAAGCTGCTCGCCGTTCATCAGGCCGACGGGTGTTGCGTCGGCACGTTCGGCTTCTTCCTTCGCGCGCTTGCTGAAATCACTGGTCGTGATGATAAGTCCCTGCTCGTGCGCCCCGAGACTTCCGCGCACCTGCTGAATGACCTGCGTCTGGACGTTATACTTCCACCGCTTCACCTGTACGGCAAGGCTCGTGCGGATCACGTCCCCGACAACTAACGTACCGCGGACATCAATTCCGCCGTCTTTGGTTCGGCACGTAACTTCGACTTCCTCAAATCCGATGGCCGCGAGCAGCCGCCCGATGAGGTCCTCAAAATCGCCCGGCGGCATTGTCTTGACCGATTCCAGGAGTTCTTTCCGTACCTTAAGGTTCGCTTCCTCGACTTGAAACGCAAGTCCCTTTTCCCGCCACTTCGCCAAAGAAATCATGCCTTTGCCGAGGATCATAAACCGCAGTTGCTCCCCGCGCCTTTGCCGCCGTTTGCACTCGGTCAAGATTTGCGCGTACATCGTCGCTTCGGGCGTCTTCCCGGACGTATCGAGCATCTTGTTTTCGAGAGCGTGACGCGTGATATCGCGGTAGTGCATCGGCTTGCCGGGCGACGCCTCAAGAATCCGCTCCGCAGCATCCGTGAATGATAACGTTCCCCCGGCCTTCGGGCCGGACACGTAAAGCGCAGGGTTTTCCGTGCGCAGGACTTCCGGCTGCAGTGGCGTGGGGTCGGTTCGCTCCGTGTTCACGGCAAAGACACCGCGCCCGGCGCGGCGAAATGCGGACGCCTTGCCGTTCTTCTTCACGTCCATCGCGAGGCGGGAGTTGATGGACGCCGCCGGCGTCTTCCCGTCCGTCTTCCAGAGCTTGGCCGCAAGAATACGCTTGGTGATCTCCAAGTAATGAAGTGGTGTTCCTGCTTCCTGCAGGATTCTCAACGCAGCTTCTAGTGCAGTCATGGTGTTTATTAATCCTCCACCTGCGTGACCTTCGACTCGCGAAGGCGCCTGTAGACTTCTGTGCCCAGCCAGCCAGACACGAGTTTCTGAAAAGTTTCGTCGTTCAGCACTTTGGCCGTGAGCTCCTCGTTCTGCTCCATCCGATCAATGACGAGGGATCGGAGTACGCCCCCAAAAAGAAGCTGGAACTTGTCCAGCGGGTTCGCTTGCGCCGCCTGCTGGAGATCGGAGCTTTGGACGGCTGCCTCTCGAATCTGGTCGAAATAGAGTTGATCCGCGTCGGTGAAGTCTGTCCCGAAGCGGTCATTCAAGATATCGATCAACCGGGAAAACTCTATGGGCTTCTCGCGGACCATACCGGACGCAACATCCGTCGGGCCTTTCAGGGGTGCGGCCTCACCTTGGGACAGACTGATTGAGCCCTCGCTAATCTTCTGCAGGCGGTAATACTCAAGGCGGACTTCGTCATCAAACGAGTAGGACGGACCCGCCCCGCGCTTGGGGAGTTTAGCGCTTAGGAACCTCAGGAACGTATAGAGCTTCTCCAGATCGGTGTCCTGAAACGGAATGATCTGGCTCAAGTAGGTGTAGAGGTTGCGGAATGTGGCGATCTTCGCGCGAAGGTCCTCCGCTTCGTCCTCTTTCTCTGCTTGCAGCTTTCTAAAACGCTCTGTCGCCGGTTCAAGCGCCGCTTCCATGCGCGTGTGGTCTTGTGCGCTTGGGCGACGCTTGGCCAAGAAGAAGACCCGGCAGAACGCCTCGACCTCTTCCTCGGCGTAGAGGGCGCTCGCATCGAGTTCGCCATGCATCTGATACAGCTTGGCGGGCTCGACCTCCTCACCCACCTCCGCGCCTTCGTAGTAATCCTTGAAGGCCTGGAATATCTCCTCGCGGTCGTTCACGAAGTCCAAGACGAAGGTGTCTTCCTTGAGGGGATGCATTCTGTTCAGCCGGGACAGTGTTTGTACGGCTTGAATACCGGCAAGGCGCTTGTCCACGTACATCGTGTGAAGCAAAGGCTGGTCAAAACCGGTTTGGTATTTCTCGGCAACCAGCAAAACCTGGTACTCGGAGGTGGCGAACTTGTCGGACAACTCCATTTCGCGAATCCCATTGTTCATCGCCACTTCTGTGTACGACTTGCCCGAAATCTTGTCGTCTGGAACGGCACCGGAGAACGCAACCAGCGTCTTGATCCCCTTGTAGCCTTTACCTTCGATGTATCGGTCAAAGGCTTGCTTGTAGCGCACCGCCTCAAGGCGGGAACCCGTGACCACCATCGCCTTGGCCCGACCTCCGATCTTGTGCATGGTCTGTGTCCGGAAATGCTCCAGCATGATCTCCGTCTTCTGCGCAATGTTGTGGGGATGCAGCCGCATGAACCGCGCCAGTGCGCGGGCCGCTTTTTTCCGTGCGACGTGAGGGTCATCGTCGCATGCCTTGAGCAGGCGATAGTAGGTCTTGTAGGTCGTGTAGCATTTCAACACGTCCATGATGAAGCCTTCCTCGATCGCCTGCCGCATCGTGTAACGATGGAATTGCTTCCCATTCCGGCCAAAAACGCCGAAGGTCTTGTGCTTCGGGGTGGCGGTGAAGGCGAAGAAGCTGACGTGCTTCTGATGCCCTCGACGGGCGATGGCGCGGCGCACCTCTGCTTCGACTACGTCAACCTCGCCGTCGGCCAGTTCGGCGTTCACCTGCTCTTGAAGCGTTTCGCCGCCTATAACCTCCTTCATTTCCGCCGCGCCCTCGCCGCTCTGCGAGCTGTGAGCCTCGTCAATGAGCACCGCATAGGTTCGTTTTGGCAGCAGACCTTCCGACGGTCGCTCCTGTTCCTCGGCAATCTTCTGCAACTGATCGGTGACAAACGGAAACTTCTGAAGCGTGGTAATGACCACCGGAACACCGGACTGCAGGGCTTCGGCTAGCTGACGTGAATCCTTGTCGATCTTCTGTACCACGCCCTGCTTGTGCTCAAACTGGTAGATGACATCCTGCAACTGCTTGTCCAGAATGCGCCGGTCGCTGATCACCACCACGCTATCGAAAACCTTCTGATCCTTGTCGTTGTGGAGACTGCTCAACCGATGTGCGAGCCATGCAATCGTATTACTCTTGCCGCTCCCCGCCGAATGCTCGACCAGATAATTGTGCCCAGGTCCCTCCGGGCGGGCCGCCGCCACAATCCGGCGAACGGCGTCGATTTGGTGATAGCGAGGGAAGACCATGACCTCTTTCTTGATCTTCTCTCCCTCGTCTGTCTTGCGTTCCTCAATCTGGAGATGGACGAAGTTCCCGAGAATCTCCAGCCAGCTATCACGCTGCCAGATCTCTTCCCAGAGGTAAGCCGTTCGGTGCTTCGCCTCATCCTCAGACGTGGGGTTTCCCGCGCCGCCGTTGAAGCCGCGATTGAACGGAAGGAATGTTGTAGCTCCCGCCGCGAGCTTGGTGGTCATGCGGACCTGCTCGGTATCCACCGCGAAATGAACCAAGGTCCGCCGCTTGAACTCGAAAAGGATTTCCCGAGGGTCCCGGTCAGTCATGTACTGCTTTACCGCGTCCTGAACCGTCGAACCTGTCATCGGGTTCTTCAGTTCCGCCGTGGCGACCGGGATGCCGTTCAGACTCAGGGTCAAGTCCAGCGTGTTTGAATTCTTCTCGCTGTACTGCAACTGCCGCGTCACGCCGAGACGATTCGCGGTATAAAGCGTTTCTGCCTCCGGATTCAAACCGTGAGCGGGACGAAAGAAAGCCATGCGAATCAGATGCCCGTAGCACTTGAATCCGTGCCGGATGACCGTCAGACAACCGAGCCTGTCCAGCATCTTCGCCAAGTCATTCAGAACAACTTCGCCCGTCTTGTCCGCGTGCAGCTTTTCCAGCTTCGCCCACTTCTTCGGATGCGTCTCCCGGATGAAGTTCAGGGCCACTTTGGGGAATAGCGCTCGCGCCTTGTCGTATTCGTCGCGAGGGACAGTCTGCCAGCCGTGCGCCAGCAGATGTTCCTCGATCAAATCCTCGAACGGCTTTTCCTGATAGACCTTCATGTCACCGTGTTCTGGCGAGTTTTCGCTGGAGATAGTAGAGTGCAACACGGCAGAATTCCTTAAAATGGCCGTTCGCATCCCGTCCGCCCCAATTGTCGATAAGCGCATGTAACTCGCATCGCGTCCTTGGACCCGGTCGCATCGATACTTTGTGAATGACCGCGGAAATGACCGCTTTTCTGCTTTCCTTCAGACGATACCCCCTATTGAGATTGAGAACACAATTGATATCACGATCAAGTTGCGGATCGTCCGACTCCATCGTGCCATCTGCGAGATATCGAATCTTGGATTCCACATCATGAACCGGATTTGCAGGATTAAACGCCAAGTCTCTGTTGCCTTGAAACGTGTCACAGTGCTGCTGTTCAGGCGGCATGCCTTCGCCACCCTTGCAAGCTCCAAGAAGATTCGCATAGTCCAAATCCTCGTCGGGATGCCGGGTCTGACTGTGCCAGTGAGCGACTTTCATTTGATCGCCTAGCGCGATCCCCTCCCTCACTCCGATGCGTCGCATGCAGAAACAGCAGATGAATCCCTGCTCTTGTAGTAGGCTGTGCCGAAGGTCATCTTTATGATCATAGTTGCTGTAATCGGAATGTCGACTGCAGCGATGTTGCGCAAGCGAACGTGGTTCAGTGTTCTTCGTGATGTTCTTCATTCTGGCCACTCAAAAATGAAATAATGGATCTGGCTCTGACGAGTTCCGGGTCTGAGTCGCCCAAGCGCTGACTGATCCGATCCATCAACGCTTGCACATCGGACGGATTCTCCCTGTCAATCGCCCGAAATAGATCATGTAGAAAGTCTTCTGTTTCGATGTTGCGCGCGGGTGCTCCCATTATTCCTTCGAGGATACTATTGGAGTCTAAGCCAAGGGCTTGCTTCGGCGTGTATTTCTGAACCCGGTTCTCCCTGTCCCTGTAGAGGTACCGCACGCATTGCGCATCTACCTCCCCAAGCACCTGCGGAGAGTGCGTCGTCACAATGAACTGGCAACCTGAAAAGGTGTTGTGCAACCGCCGCAGAGCCTCCCTCTGCCATTTCGGGTGAAGGTGAAGCTCGATTTCATCAATGAGCACAATGCCGGTTCCCTCACTGATGGGATCGGAGCGCTCGGGGTTTGCGATGGTCAGGCGGCGGGTGATATCGAATACGATCGCGAGCAGGCCGCGCTCACCGTCGGATAGCTGACTCAACTGCAAAGGTGTTTTACTCTTGTCCACGAGAAAGCGCGGCTTGGGATCATACACAACTCGGAGGTTGCTGAACTCGGGAATGAACTCTTTGACAACCCGCTTCAGCGCCTCGATTATCTGCTTCTGGGACTCGGCCTCATGTGCCTCTTCGCGTTGTTTCTCCAATTCCGCCTGGGCATAGAACCACTCCATAAACTCGCGAAGCTCAACGGTTCGCTCTTCATCAAGAGCGCCGATAAATGCCCTTGTCTTGTCGGCCAGATCCGGCTTGTGGAGCCGTTGCGGCCTTCCGCGCAGCAACCTGCCGGGCGGAAACAGAACCGCTATCGGCTGGTTAGCGGCACTCTTCAACCCGTGCAGGACCGTTCGCGTTTCTTGTCGAGCTTCAGGCGCATCTGTCGGGTGGTGGAGCTCCGGCATCTGCAAGAACAAGTCGCCCTTTTCCGTTTCGGCTGTTCGCTGCGTGACCGCATGAAAACGCTGGTTACCAACGGAGTAGATGCCGGAAACCTCCATCGAGATCTCTCCGACCGAGATGTCGTCATCTGTGAATGACCGGGGTTTTGCAGTGGAAACGGTGCACTCGGGCAGGGCTCGGGAGAACATGACGGCAATCGCGTCAAGGATTGCTGTCTTGCCGACCCCGTTCACGCCCGCAATGACATTGAGATCGCGCACAAACTCGATCTCGATCTGCTCGAAGGCCCTGAAGTTCGCTAGGTTGAGCTTGTGCAGGATCATCAGTTCGCCCCCACGACGTCTATCTGCCCGGTCACTGCGGCCGTAATCAGCGCCGTCCGGCGCTCGGTGAGCAGGTTGATAGACTGCTTCAAGGCAGTCTCCAGCTCTCGGGCCTCCGAAAGTTCGGTATTCAAGGCCTCAACAATCGCTCGCTGCTCTTCTGGCGGGGGCACTGGCAGACGGATGTTGAAGAACACCTCTGGATAGAGCCGAAGTCGAGACGACCAGACTCCCTTTGAATGGCGATTGACCTCCGCAACAAATGGTCCGGAGCGGCATAGATAGTCGAAGTAGTCCGGCAAGTAGCGAGGACCGGTGACATAGACGTGATAATCAGGACTCACAATGCCGGGCTCCCGAACAATGCCCATTGCACCCATCCAAGCCCAGAGCGTGTTGACGACGAAGTCGCCCGGATAGCACTTCTTGTAACCTTCCTGGGACTCCGCCTTGAACATGAAGACATCTTTTCCGGCACGGGGAGTTACGCCTGTCAGATGAGAGACCGTCAGCAGTTCCTCGGTTCCGTCTTCTGATCTCTCGTCGCGAACGCTGAAGAGAACCTTTGCGCGCTCTTGCGTCCACGTGTTCGGGAAACCGCCAAGCCAGGCAACGCCGGAGTCCTTCATCGTGGCCTTCGGATCAAGGCCGCGGGTCACGGCGCGGGTGATCAAGGCGTTGCGCTTCTCCTCCAGCAACGCCAGCATCTTCTCCTTTTCCGCGACAAGTTCATCAATCCGCGCCGTCTCCCGGTCGAGGTAGTCAGCGATGGCGGGCTGTTTCTCGCGCGGTGGCAGTGAGACAGGGATGCATCCGAGCCTTTCGGAAGTAATCGCAGGATAGCTAATGCCCTGAGACTCGGCAACTACCTGTTCAATGAAGTCTTCAGACTGCAATGCGTATGAGGCGAAATTGTGATCAAGGTCCTGTCCCGGTCGGACGACGGCGAATCCCGTCGAAACGATCATGTTGTCTGGAGGGTCTTTGATCCGCGCGACCGCCTTCAGATACGTGCGGACGGTAGAGACAATAATATCTCCGTCGCGAACGATCCGGCGCGCTCGACTCGGCGCCCGCTCAAAAGAGTATCGCTGAATTCCCGCAATACGCCCCTTGTTCGACACATTGCTGATGTCAACGTACTCAAGCTCCCAGTCGGGGTCTGTTGTTTTAGACAACACTTCGTCATTGATTGACGCGACATGCTTCAGCCTGCACTTGGGCCAGCGCACTGTGCGATGCAGAGTATTAGAGACAAAGTTCACTCGGCCTTCACCCCCAAGAGACCCACAATCTTTTTCTCAACAGCCGCCAGTTCAGCGTCTATGTCCGTCAGCGGACGCGGCGGTTTGTACTCGTAGAAGTGCCGATTGAAGTTGATCTCGTAGCCCACCTTCCCTACTCCGCCGTCCTTGTCGTCGGTGGCCTCCTCGGCGATCCACGCATCAGCAACGTAGGGTCGCACTTCGCGAAGGAAAAAGGTCTCAATGTGTTCCTTGAGCGGGATGTTTTCAAAATCCCGGAGTTGCGGGTCGGCTTCGTATTGCGCGACATCCTTATCTTCGGTCGTATAGTGACCGTAAATGAGGGCCAATTCGTCCCGGCTGATGCCGGTGGCCTTGGTTCGTTGCTGAACCAACTCCTTCGATGTCCCGGTGATGGCCTTGGTCTGCTTCTTGATTACCGGCTCGCAATCCGGGTTGCGCTCGGTGAACACATCACGGACGAACTTTTTCTCCCTGGGCGTCCACTTTGTTTCAGTCTCCTTGGCGACTTCCTGAACCTGCTCCCATACCTCGTTCCAGTCGTCAAAGGAGCCAGTGCCTACCTCGGTTTCGACGGCTTGAATGAAGTCCAGCAAATGCGGGCAGGTGTCGAGGAACTGCTCCTTGCGCTTCTGGGTGATCTAGAATTGCAGACGGAGCGGTCGCTCGACGGTGATCCGGCGGTAGCCGAAGTCGTCGTTGTCAAAAACCTTGCAGGTGTCGGTCGCCTTGAATGCACCGTGCTCCTTGCATATCTTCGCGATATCCTCATCGGAGATGAATCGCCGTTTGTCGCCTAGCGAGCGACGCATCGGCGACCACCGCTCGCGGGCGTCCACCAGTTGAATTTTGTCCTTGCGGTGTTTTCCCTTGCGATTAGTGACGATCCAAACGTAAGTGCCGATGCCGGTGTTGTAGAACATCTGCTCCGGCAGGGCGACAATCGCTTCCAGCCAGTCCTTTTCGATGATCCAACGTCTGATTTCACTCTCCCCCGACCCCGCGCCACCCGTAAATAGAGGCGAGCCGTTGAACACGATACCCAGGCGTGCACCGTTCTTCTCCTTGGCCGGGTCGTAGGGCTCGAATTTAGAAATCATGTGGAGCAGAAACAGCAAAGCTCCGTCACTGACGCGCGGAAGCCCCGGGCCAAAGCGGCCGTCATAACCGAGCTTCTCGTTCTCGTGTTTGATGTACTTGCGCTCGGCCTCCCAGTTCACCCCAAACGGAGGATTGGCGAGCAAGTAGTCGAACCGCTCGCCGGGGAACCTGTCCTCCTTCAGCGTGTTGCCGTACTCGATTCTGCTGTCTTTGTGCCCCTTGATGAGCATGTCCGAGGCGGCGATCGCGTATGCCCGTTTGTTCCAGTCCTGTCCATATACGATCAGATGCGCGTCGGGATTCTCTTCACGAACCCACTTCTGGGATTCAGAAAGCATCCCGCCAGTACCGCAGGCCGGGTCAAGCAATTTGCGAATAACACCAGGCTTGAAAGCGTCCTCGTCCGGTTCCAGCAGGAGGTCAACCATCAGGCGGACGACTTCGCGCGGGGTGAAGTAGTCGCCCGCGGTCTCGTTCGCCGCTTCGTTGAACCGGCGGATGAGATCTTCGAAGATCGTTCCCATCTGGATATTGTCCACCGAGTCGGGATGCAGGTTGATGTCGGCGAACTTGGAGACGATCAGGTAGAGCCGGTTCGCCTCGTCCAACGTCTCGATCTCCTTCTCGAACTCGAAATAGTCCAGGAAAATGTCTCGCACGTTTTCCGAGAACCCCTTGATGTAGCTCACGAGGTTGAGAGCGATGTGGTTTGGATCGCCCTTTAGCTTCTGGAAGTCCAATTCACTGTGATTGTGAAAGCCGATGTCTTCACCCTTTCCCGCCACCTTGTTCAGCACAGGATCGAGGTTTTTGACCTTGCCGTCCTTCTTCCGGCTGTACTCCTTAAGCACAGCGGGCTTGGTGGATTCGAGGACGCAATCGAAGCGCCGAAGAACCGTCATAGGCAACATGACGCGTTCGTATTGCGGCGGACGGTAAGGGCCGCGAATAAGGTCAGCCACCGACCAGATGAAGCTGGCAAGTTCTGTCTGCGTCATGATTTCTTCCTGCGCTTGGGTTTCACTTGGGCCCCCGGATTGGCTTTCCCTGATTATGACCCACTGATTAACCTGCTCCTTCTTGAACTTCCACAAGCGACCGACCTTGTGAGCCGGCATCGCCTTCTTGGCAACCCATATATAGATCGTCTCCTGCTGCACGCCCAAATGCGCCGCGATTTCCTGAACCGACAACCAGCGGTCATCTTTCACTTGCATAACTCATATTCAATGTGGTCCGACAAGTTGCGGGCAGAGTAGTGAAACAGAATGGGACAAACAAGGATAAATAAACCTCGGTAGTGGCTGGAAGGGACCCGGCAAGGAGGATCGCATACCGCGAAGCGGGAGCGAAATATCCTTGACGGGAGGGAGGCCACGGCAAAATGCGACTTCCGGTTTGCAGACGAAGTTTCCTTCGTCGCAAACCCAAAGAAGCCGGACTGCCTAGTCAGATCCGCGGAAGGCCAACGGCCCGACCCCAGCAACGGCCAGCCCGTGTCAGCTGGAGCGGTGCCGGGCGTGAGAATCGAAAGAGCGCACAGCAGGTCTTTCCGCCGACAAGGCAAATGGCCGCGACGTTTGCATCGTAGGCACACATTCGGGGCGAATTGCCTGGCGGCTTTTGGGGGCGTGTTTGAAGCGATGGGCTTCGGCGAGTGGAGTTTACGGAGCGCGGCGAAAACGACACTTGAAACGCGGCCGGGGTGGAGATCAGCGAGTTCTGATACGCTTGCGCGAACGGGATGAGACCGCATTCGGAGAAGATTTCCAGGCGTTGGAAGACTGCCGAGGGCGCTTTTCCAGACGTTGGGAAAGCGCGACAGCGGACAAGGCGCAAAAAGCCCCGGCGTCCAGCCGGAGCAAAGCGCCGCACTAAACAAGCTGTGCGGTCGTCCAGACCGCACAGCTTGCGCTCTTCTCTTGGCTGGCTGCTGCCGCCGGAGGCAGCGTAGGGGTGGTTGGTGAGTGGAGCCCGTCAATCCGCAGCCTCTTCCTCTTCGCGCGTGCCCCCGAAAATGAAGACGAGAAGACGGGCGGAAGGAACCGGGCGGCGAGAGCCGCCGTCGTCACGTGAGGGGCAACCGGGGCAGCGACCAAGCTGACGCCGGAAGCGCAGGCATGCGGCTAGCGTGCCGAGCATCAATCGGCGTGCCCCAGCGCCGTCTTTGCTCCGAGCCGCGTCCAGCGGCGAGGAGTAGAAGCACGGCGCGCCGTGCGTGGGGGCGAGGAGTGTCAGCGACGAGCTAGGGGAACATCCCGAGCGGCGCGGGTATCCCGTATCCGACGTGGACAAGGACCATCTATCGCTGGTAATACTTTCGAGCGGCGTCCAGAAAGGACGACCACTTCTCTGCAGTCACAGAGATAAACCGGCCCGGAAGCCGCACATAATCTCAGCGAACATGACCCGTTGCGGCGGGCGGCGCAGGCCCTTTCTATCGGCATAAAGGACTTCTCGTTCGTGAAGTGCGGCTTCCCGAAATTCGTGGACTTTCTTCGTCACATACTGCACGAATCAAAACTCGCACTCATTCACCACAAGGGCATGCTCTTGACAGAGTGTAGCCGATAGGATACAGTAAAAACATGGCAGAGATCCGGAAGACGGATGATTTTGCAAAGTGGCTTGATCGGCTTAGAGACATTCGTGCTCGTGCCTGCATTCTTGCCGGAATCAAGCGTCTTGAATGCGATCTTGGCGGTGATGCCAGGCCTGTTGGCGAAGGTGTATCTGAGATGCGAATCGACTACGGTCCTGGATATCGCGTTCACTAAACAAGGTGAGGATCTGCTGATCCTATTGGGCGGTGGCGACAAGCGAACACAGAAGAGGGACATCGAAAAGGCGCTGCGCCTTGCGAGAGAGCTGTAGGGAGTACAATGGGAAAGACCATTACGTCGCACTTTGAGATCGCAGATCATCTTCGAACTCCTGAGGAAATGGCAGCCTACCTCGAAGCCTGTCTTAAGGAGTCCAACGGGGATGCAGCATTCGTATCGAAGGCACTCGGAGATATCGCGCGGGCAAAGGGAATGACGCAGGTTGCACGCGATGCAGGTCTCTCTCGAGAAAGCCTGTACAAGGCTCTATCGGGAGAGCGTACACCTGGGTTCGATACTATTCTGAAAGTAGTACGTGCCCTTGGAATGGAGCTACGCGCAGTCCCGCTTCAAAACTGACAACCGGGGCCGACAACGGCATGGGCCGGGTCTTCTTGCCCGCTTCAGGCGAGTTGCTGGAATGCCGAAGCGACAATTCTTGGAAAGCGCCCGCAGGGCGGGTCGAGGAATTGACCCCAGCGCTCTGCTTGGCGATCTTACTTAAATCAGTCCAGGGATAGGATATCACAACCTAGGAGTTCTGCCATGCGCTTTCTCCCTCTCCTGATCGCTATCCTTTCGTCCGTCGCCCTGTCCGGACCGGGCACGTACCGCTCCGTCTGGATAACCCACGTCAGCCCCGCAGATCTTCAGGCGCTCCAGGCCGAGGGCTTCGACATCGAATCCTACAGGGACTCCCGCGCCAGGATCTACGCCGATGCACAGGACGAGATGCGCCTGGAGCAGATGGGCTTCCTGCCGATTCCGGATGAAACCTGTTTCTACGAAGCGGCCTACCCGTCTCTTGCAGCAGTGAACGACACTCTCGAGGCGATCGTGGCACGCCACCCGGGAATCTGCAGGCTCGAGAACATCGGCAGCAGCCATGGCGGCCGGCCCATCTACGCCGTAGTGGTCTCCGACAACATCGGCCAGGAGGAGGTCGAGCCCGAATTCAGGCTGATCAGCGCCATACACGGCGACGAGAAGGCCGGTGCGATGGTCGCCCTGAACTTCCTCCGCAATCTGACGGACAACGCCGATACGAGCCCGATGTGCGAGTACATCGTGGAGACCGCCGAGACATGGGTCATACCGATCCTGAACCCGGACGGCTACGTCTCCAACTCCAGGTACAACGGCAACAGCGTCGACCTCAACCGCAACCTGAGCTATCACTGGCAGTCCGGAGGTGGGTACGGCTCCGGCCCCTTCTCAGAACCGGAGACCAGGGCGCTGCGCGACATCACCATGAAGAACTGGCCCGCACAGACCGGATTCGAGAACCCGTTCTGTGCGAGCATGTCTCTCCACGGGGGGGAGGCCTGCTTCAACTACGTGTGGAACTACTCCTCCGCCGCGGTGCCGGACACTGCCCTGATAGTCGATATGGCCAATGACTACGCCGCCCTGTGCCAGGTTCCAGGGTTCTGGGTGACCGAAGGCTGGGCCTGGTACGTGATCACCGGGGACGTGAACGACTGGAGCTACGGCGAATACGGCGGGATCGACCACACGATCGAGGTACATCTAAACAAGCAGTACTCCGACTGGCCCACCCTCGCGGCTCAGCACTACATGGCCCTGCTGGACTTCTACGTGAACAGCACCTACGGCTTCTGGGGCACCGTCACCAACAGCTACGGGAACCCTCTCGACGCGAACATCCAGATCACCAGGAGGGATGGATCGGACAGCGAGCCGATGAGGTTCTGCCGCACCGACATAACCATGGGTGACTACGCCAAGCCCGCCCTTCCCGGAACCTACGACGTTACCGCCACTGTTGCGGGGTTTGCACCCAAGACGGTCTCCAACGTCCAACTCGGCCCCTCCGAGAGGGTTGAGGTGAGCTTCGTCTTCGATCCGGACGGAGTGGAAGGCGGGCATAGCGGAGTCCTACAGCCTCTCTCCCTGACCGCTTCCGCCAACCCGTTCTCCGCTTCGGTCGTACTGAACTGCACGACGTCTCTTGAGGGAAGACTCACCATTTACGATATTACAGGACATTCGGTCTTCGCTGCGGGAATCCCCGCGGGCGGAGCCGCGATCACCTGGAACGGGACTACCGAAGACGGCACACCGATGCCTTCGGGCGTGTACATTGCCAGGCTCACAGACGGCAGCGGAATCGTTTCCGCCAGGCTCGTCCGTCAGAATTAGAAAGGTTTCCGAAATGGCTCACAAGAAATCAGGCTCCAGCTCCAGGAACGGCAGGGACACGGCCGGCCGCAGACTGGGCGTGAAGGCTCCGGCGGGAAGTTTCGTCACCGCTGGAACGATAATTCTCAGGCAGAGGGGCACTCCCATCCACCCCGGCACCAATGTCGGCATCGGTTCGGACGACACCCTCTTCGCCACCGCCGACGGGATAGTCCGCTTCCATACCATGAACAGCAGGAGAGTCGCTTCCGTACTGCCGGAATGACACCTTCCGCGCGTCCCCCACGGGCTGATTTCCTGCTCGTCCATGCAGGTCAGCTTCTGACCCTGCCGGGAGGACCGGCGTCCCGCAGGGGTCCGGCCGCCCGCGACCTCGGCGTGATCGAGGACGGAGCCTTCGCGTGCAGTGACGGCAGGGTGATCTGGGCGGGGTCGACCGATGAAGCCTCGGCATTCTCCGGGCCCGACATGCGCATTGTCGATGCCGGAGGCCGCCTGGTGATGCCCGGCTTCGTGGACCCGCACACGCATCCGGTGTTTGTCGGCCTGCGGGAGATGGAATTCGCACTGCGCGCATCGGGCGCGACCTATCAGCAGATCGCGGAGGCGGGCGGAGGCATCGCCTCCACTGTGCGCACCACGCGCAGCGCAAGCCGTGCCGAGCTTGCCGCCTCCCTTCACGATCACCTCTCGGACATGCTTCGCTTCGGGACGACCACACTGGAAGCGAAGAGCGGATACTCACTGGACAGGGACGGGGAGATCGAATCCCTCGAACTTCTCGCCGAAGCCGCCCTGAACGGCCCCCAGACGATAGTGCCCACCTTTCTGGGCCCTCATGCCGTTCCGCCGGAATTCGAAGGCCGCCCGGACGACTTCATCGCCTTCATGATCGACGAGGTTCTCCCGGTAGTCTCCTCCCGGAAGCTCGCGAAATACGCGGACATCTTCTGCGAGAGGAACGTCTTCGATCCGGCCCAGAGCGCCAGGTTTCTCGAAGCCGCCATGACCGCCGGCCTCGGCGTGAGGATTCACGCCGACGAGTTCTCGGCGTTTGGAGGCGCGGAGCTGGCCGCCTCCCTGGGCGCAGCCAGCGCCGACCATCTCCTGATGGCATCCGACGAAGGCGTTGCGGCGCTGGCCGCTTCGGACACGACCGCCGTCCTTCTGCCCGCCACGGCCTTCTTCCTCGGACTCGCCTTCCCGGACGGAAGGAGATTCCTCGACGCCGGAGCGGCCGTCGCCCTGGCCACGGACTTCAATCCCGGAAGCTGCTACTGCCCCTCCATGCCATTCGTACTGAGCACGGCGGTCTGCCGGTGCAGATTCACCGTCGAAGAGGCGATCGTTGCGGCGACTGCCAACTCCGCAGCCTGCCTGGGCCTCGGAGGAGTGAAGGGAACGCTCCAGCCCGGAGCTGACGCCGATTTCACGATCTGGGATCTCGACGACTACAGGGGGATACCCTATCACCTCGCAGCGCCCGATATTGTCTCGGTTCACTGCTCATCCATGCCGGCATGGACGAAGGACGATCGCTCGTACCCGGTCCAACCGGCCCGGGATCGCGGCCGAATCTGCATGGACGAGAGCGGATGGAAGGCTGGACGGTAGGATGGCCGACATCTCCCTGAAGAAGAAGGCGCACGACCTCCTGCAGAAAGGCAAGCTGGACAGCGCTCTGCGAACGTTTCAGGCTGTCCTGAATGAGGATCCGGAGGAGGCTTCGGTCTATAACAGCATGGGCGACGTCCTTCTGAAGCTGAAGCGGAAGGACGAGGCGCTCGAACATTTTGCAAAGGCTTCGGAGTTGTACATGAAGGACGGCCTCCACATGGTCGCCCTCTCGGTCAGCCGCAAGGCCCTCCGTGCCGAACCCGCCTTCGCCTCGGCCCACTTCGTGATGGCTTCGTGCTTCGACGAGCAGGGCAAGCCGGATCAGGCCAGGCGCGAGTATGTCGCATTCCTGAAGGGCGCGGCCGACAAGAACGATCCGATGGTTCTCAACGCCCTCACAGCCCTAGCCAGGCTGGACCCCGAGGACAGGAACTGGGTTGTGAGGCTGGCCAGGGCCGCCTTCGTCCAGAAGAAGGAGAGCGTTCTCGACCGCTGCGTTTCCATGGCTGCGGAGAGAGGCTTCCCGGAGCACAAGATGATGGTCAGGATGCTCGACGAACTCCGCCAGGAGCTCCGCCCCCCCGTACCCGAGGAGGAGGAGGAGGCGGAGATCAGCATCGATCAGGTCTCCTTCGACTCCGATGACTTCATCGAGGCGGAGGACGCCGACGAAGAACCCGAGGCTCCGCAGCGCAAGCGCATAGGGGAGTACTTCGTAGCCGAAGGCCTCCTGAAAGCCAGCGACGTACTCCGGGCCCTCGAGATACAGATGACCTCCCGTGACCACAAGAGGCTCGGCGACGTCCTGGTCGACATGGGTCTGGTATCCACCCGCCAGGTACGCGAAGCGCTCTCGAAACAGGTCATGGACATGAGGCAGCGTCTGGAGAAACGGCCGGGCGATGCGCTGGGATATGTGGAACTGGGCAATCTCCTCCTCGACGTGAGCGACTTCTATGGAGCCGTGGAGTCCTACCTCAAGGCCGCCGAGATCTACAGGGCCACCGGCAGGGAGAAGATGGTCTTCGAGCTGCTCGAGGGTGTGCTCGACATCTGTCCCGAATCCCTGGCGGCCGCACGCGAACTCGTCCGGACGCGATCCTCCCTCGGTCTGGAGGGCCAAGCCAGATCCCTCTACAGACTCGCTGTCGCGTATCTCCTCAACGACAGCCCCCACGAGGCGGTAGCGGCGCTGGAGGCCTCGGTCCAGACCGATCCCGGCTTCACGATGGCCGTGGCCCTTCTCGATGGGGTCAGGCCGGGGCTGGCGGACGCCGACAACTACGCCGACATCGCCTCGATTCTCGCGGACATCGACAGGATGTTCGACTCCGACTCCGCCAGAGCCCTCGCCGCGCTGGTCAAGGAGTTCCAGGACGGCATAGACGAGGCGATCGCTCCGGATGATTTCAACACCCACTACGATCTCGGAATCGCCTATCGCGAGATGGGGCTCCTCCGCGAGGCTGTGGACGAGTTCTCCCAGGTTCTTCCGAGTCCCGACCACAGGATCAAGGCCCGGGAGATGCTCGGCAGGTGTTATCTGAACATGTCCCGCTTCGACGAGGCCGAGGAGCATTTCCAGAAGGGCATGACCCTCGCCGGCAAGGATACCGTGGCGCTCATCGGCTTCCATCTGCACCTGGCCCAGGTCTTCGAGGCCACCGGCAGGAAGAGGCAGGCCGAAGCAGCGAGGAAGGCGGCTGAGAAGATCGATCCGGTCCTCGTCCGGATCCAGTCTCGTGTCGAGTAGGGCCAGGGCTCCTCACCGGAGCGCTTCCGCGTGTCTTCCGACAGGGCGTGCCGCAAGCGGTCGTCACGGGCATACGGCCCTGCGACCCGCGTGAAGATATGATCGACTCGATCCCGTTCTGGCCCGCCGCGGCGATCGTTCTGGTTTCGCTCTTCGCCGCGGGATTCTTCAGGCGCCGCTTCATTGAGACCCGCAAGAGGAACGAATCCCTGACGAAGGATCTGGAAGGAGCGCTTGCCGAACTCGATTCCGCCGCAAATCTGCGTTCCGAACTGCTCTCGAGGATCGGGCAGTCCCTACGTAAGCCGCTGGAATCGATCAGATCGGCCACGGACGAGATATCCAGACCCCTTGAATGCCCCGACTGGCTGAAGGAGCAGCTCGGCCTTCTCTCCAAGGAGATCGACAACATCGGGAAGTTCATCGATCTGATCGGTGAGATCGTCACTCTGGACAAGCTCTCCGACGAATCGTCCACACCCCCTCTGAGCGGCGGAGTCGTGACCGATCTGGAGGCAGTCCTGACCGACGTGGTCCAGGCCTCGTACGGGAGGCTCGCCGAGAGGGGCATATCCATGACGGTCGCAATGGATTCCGACGTCTCGGTCAGGGGCGACGAGAGCTATCTGAGGCAGGCCTTCGAAGCCATCGCATCCGAGACCGAGAGGTTTGCCGGCAAGGGCAGCATGGTCCATGTCGACCTGACGGCAGGGGAGGGAACTGCGCGTGTGACCCTCGACTATAGAGGACCTGTGAACCCCGAGGCATCATCGTCGCTTCTCTCGCTGGAACTCGCCCGGCAGATAGTATCGGGACACGGCGGATGGATCCAGGAGGCGTCGAAGAAGGGACAGTTCACGGTGGAGCTGCCCACGGTACCGAGGACCTCCACCGCACCGGAAGAGAGCAATGAATAGGAACATCTTCAGGAAATACGACATCAGAGGGGTTTTCCCCGACGATCTGGACGATTCCACAGTCATGACGATCGGCAGAGCGATGGCGGACCTGGCCGGTCCCGGCGGGCTCCTGGCCGTAGGGAGGGATTGCAGGCTCTCCGGAGAATACCTCTTCGGGCTCCTCGCCAGGGGAGCCGCCTCCGGGCGGGTGAGGATCGCCGACATGGGCGTTCAGACCACCCCGATGACCTACTTCGGCGCTCATCACCTGCTGTCCGAAGCAACCGTGATGATCACGGGCAGCCATAATCCTCCGGAATACAACGGCTTCAAGATCATGAAGGGGCTGCACACCCTGTCCGGCGACGAGATCGCCGCGCTTGCCGATACGCCGGAACCTCCCTCCTCCGACCTCCCTGAGATCAAGACCGTCAACATCCTGGAGAGCTACCTCGACCGGCTTAGATCGGAGTTCTGCCTCGAAAGGTCACTGAAGGTCGTCGTCGATGCAGGGAACGGAACCGGCGGCATTCCTGCATGCAGGATCCTGACCGAACTCGGGTGCAGGGTGGTGCCACTCTTCTGCGAGCCGGACGGGCGCTTTCCGGGCCATCATCCCGATCCCACGGTCGAAGAGAACCTCGTGGATCTCAAGAAGGCGGTTCTCGCCGAGGGCGCGGACATCGGCCTGGCCTTCGACGGGGACGCGGACAGACTGGGAGTCGTCGACGAGAGGGGGCGCACCGTCTTCGGCGACAGGATACTCACCGTCCTTGCGCGCGCTCTGCTCGAATCCTCGCCAGGGGCCACCGTGATCTCCGAAGTCAAGGCATCACGGGTCTTCTACGACCAGGTGGCCGCGGCGGGCGGGAGGCCGATCATGTCCGCGACCGGGCACTCGCTGATCAAACAGAGAATGCTGGACGAGAACGCCCTGCTGGCCGGCGAGATGAGCGGACACATCTTCTACCGGGACAGGTACTACGGCTATGACGACGCCCTCTACGCGTCGCTGAGGCTGCTCGAAATCATCGCCGCTAGCGGCGGCTCCATGTCGGATCTGCTTTCGGACATCCCGGAACTCGAATCCACGCCCGAACTGCGCGAGGACTGCCCCGACGCCCTCAAGTTCAGAATCGTGGAGGCGGTAAGGAACAGGATTTCCGCAGAGTATCCGACCAACTGCATCGACGGTGTGAGGATCGACTTCCCGGACGGCTGGGGGCTCCTGCGCGCCTCGAACACCCAGCCCGTGCTGGTGATGCGTTTCGAGGCCGGGAGCAGGGAGGCTCTCGACTCATACGAGAGAACCGTCCGCAAGGCAATCGAAGAAGCCAGGAGGGAACTGGATGTCCAGACAGACGATCGAGGACACCGAGCGGAGGATCGCTGAACTATCCCCGGGGATAGACCGGCTCAAGGACACCTTTTCGAGGGTGGTGGTAGGGCAGGAGGACTTCAGGCTCGGCCTTTTGACAGCCCTCTTCTGCGACGGACACGTGCTGATAGAGGGGGTGCCGGGGCTCGCAAAGACGCTTGCCGCGAGGACGCTCGCTTCTTGCGTTAGCGCTTCCTTCTCCCGCATCCAGTTCACCCCTGATCTCCTCCCGGCTGATCTGACCGGCACGATGGTCTATATCCCCGAAAAGGCCGCCTTCGAGCCCAGAAAGGGCCCGGTCTTCACCCAGATCCTCCTCGCCGACGAGATCAACAGAGCCCCGGCGAAGGTCCAGAGCGCTCTCCTGGAGGCAATGCAGGAGCGCCAGGTCACATTCGGCGGCTGCACCTACCCCCTCCCGAAGCCGTTCTTCGTGATGGCCACACAGAACCCGATCGAGCAGGAGGGCACCTATCCGCTGCCTGAGGCCCAGATAGACCGTTTCCTTCTAAAACTGAAGGTTGACTACCCCTCCCAGGAGGAGGAACTCGAGATAATCGACAGGATGGGCTCCTCCACGCCGCCAGTGGCCGAAGTGGTGATGACGCCCTCCGAGGTCGAGGAGATCCAGCGCCTCGTCGTGAAGATCGCCGTGGAGCGGAGCGTGATGGAGTACATCGTGAGGATAGTCGCCGCGACGCGATTCCCGAAACAGGCGGGTTTTTCCGAACTTGCCGGGCTCATAAGCTTCGGAGCCAGCCCGAGGGCTTCCCTGGGGCTCCAGGCCGCTGCAAGGGCTCGCGCGATGCTCTCCGGGCAGGGCTTCGTCACCCCGGACCAGGTCAAGGAGGTCGCACCCGACGTCCTCAGGCACCGCATCATACGCTCATTCGAAGCGGAGGCCGAGGAAGTCGACGTGGAAGAGATAATCGAGACCATCCTGGGCAGGGTGCCCGTCAAGTAGGCCCCCGTGGAGAACGCGCACTCCCTCCTGAAGAGGGTAAGGCGGATCGAGATAACAACCCGCAGGCTGGTGGACCAGCTCATGGGCGGGGAGTACCGTTCCGCCTTCCGCGGACGCGGCATGGAGTTCACGGACCTCCGCACGTACCAGGAGGGCGACGATCCCCGTACTATCGAATGGAACGTGACCGCCCGGACAGGCGTTCCTCACGTCAAGCTCATGACCGAGGAGAGGGAACTTCAGGTTCTGATCCTCCTGGACGTCTCCGGCAGCCTTAAGTTCGGCTCGACGAGCCTCACCAAGGAGGAGAGGGTGGTCGAGACGGCTGCGCTGCTCGCCCTGGCGGCCGTCCGGACAGGCGACAGGATCGGCATGCTCTCGTTCGCCAGGGATGTCGTCGACTACATTCCTCCGGACAAGGGCCGGAACCATGCGCTGACCATCGTTCACAAGGTTCTCGCGACACGCGGGAGACAGGAAGAGGCGGACATCGACAAGGCGCTCGCCTTCCTGGGCAGGGTGCTCCACAGGAAGGCCCTCCTGTTCGTAATCAGCGACTTCAGGTTCGGACGGCCCTCGAAACTGCTTTCTGCGGCGTCCAGGAGACATGACCTCGTGGGCATACACGTCTTCGACCCCAGGGAGGTCAACATGCCCGACGTCGGCCTGATGAGATTCCAGGATCCGGAGACGGGCAGAGCGCTCGTAGTCGACACCGGATCGAGGGCGTGGCGCAAGGCCTTCTCCAGCATGGTGATGCAGATGAACGCTCAAAGGGAGGCTCTCTCCAGAACCTGCGGCTTCGACCTTGTCAGCATCTCGACAAGCGACGACCTGGTCCTCCCTCTTCGGAGGTTCTTCCAGCTTCGCCGCAGGAGGCGAAGCCACCTGTGATCCGGTTCCTGCTGCCGGTCCTTCTCACTGTCGGTCCGGATTCCGAACCGGCGTCGGGCGCACAGTCCGGGACAGCCTCGCTCGGCGTGCCCGTCATGGCCCCTTACGGCTTTCCCGAGGGCTATCTAGCCGACAGTCTGGAGGCTTCCGAAGACTGGACAGTGCTCGAGCGAAGCCCCGACGGTTTCCTGATAGTGCCGCTGGCTCTCGATACGCTGCGTCTGCCCGATCTCGCCGCGGTGTCGCCCGACGGGGCGGACACGGTGATCGTTCCTCATCCCGTTATCGTAGTGGGACGGACGATGCCGGACTCCGTCTGCGATGCGACCGTGTTCCCCGCTCCGCTCCCGATGGACATACCGCCGGGCTACCCCTCCGACTACCTCCACAGGCTTGCATTCTGGCGGACCTGGGGCGTGCGGGGGAGGGCCTTCCCATGGCTGCCGGTCGCTGCAGGCGCGCTTGTCGCCGTCCTGGCCGTCTGGTTCCTGTCCAGAAGGCGGAAACCCTCGGGTGTTCCCGCCGGCGTTGATATCTCCGACTCGCCGTCCTCGTTCGAAAAGGCGGCGCTCGCGCTGCTGGACAGCAAATTCCTGGCGGCGGGCGACTTCAAGGCCCTCTACCGCGAGATCGATCTCCTTCTCAGAAGGCTCTTCCGGGCAAGATCGGGCATAGACGTGGAGGCTCTCACGCACAGGCAGATACACAGAAGACTCTCGGGCCGCAAGGATCTGAAATGGCTCGTCGACGGCTCCGAAGGGCTGATCCGTGAGATTGGGCTCCAGCGCTATGCGGACTGGGGGACCACCAGGGAGAAGGCGCAGGCGGACATCAGGAGGCTCGCGGAACTCGGAAAGGCAGGGCCGCGGTCATGAGGCTCGCCTTCTGGCCCGCACTGGTACTGTTCCTGGTTTTCCTGTCGATCTATCCCCTTGTGTTCCGCAGGAGGCGGCGTCCCGCCCAGTGCTTCACCGGGCCCTTCGATGCAGGGCCGTCCAGCAGAATCGGAATGGCCACGCTGTTCCCTACGCTTGCGGGATTGTTTCTGATCGCGCTGTCCGCATCGAGACCCCAGAGCGGTTTCGAGAGGCTTCCCGACGCCGGGGAGGGGGTCGATATCATCATCACCCTCGATGTCTCGACCAGCATGCTCGAACAGGATTACATGCCCAACAGGCTGGAAGCGGCCAAGGCGGCCGCCCTCAACTTCATCCGCAACAGGCCGACGGACCGTGTAGGTCTTGTCGTCTACGCAGCCGAGCCTCTCGCCCTCTGCCCCCCCACCCTCGACCACGGCACGCTTTCGAGATTCATACAGAAGGCGGGTATCGGGACGCTCGATGACGGCACCGCGATCGGAGCCGGGCTTGCGATTGCAGCCCGGGAGCTGGAAGGTTCGCAGACATCCAGGAGGGTGATCATCCTCCTCTCCGACGGGATGGAGAACGCGGGCACCGTAGATCCGATCCAGGTGGCCACCGCCATCAGGACGCTGCATGGCGACAGCCTAAGAGTCTATACCGTCGCCATAGGCACGAACGACACCCGAACCGGCGTCGACGAGGAGACGCTCGCGCGGATTGCCGCAATCACCGGAGGCCGGCTTTTCGATGCGGGAAGCCCCTCCGACCTCGCGGACGTCTATGCGGCCATCGACTCTCTCGAAGCCTCCACCCTCCCGCCCGAAGGACTCTTCGTCTACCGTGACCGGTATCTCCCCCTGCTGTTCGCCGGGCTGGGGCTTCTCGTTTTCGGAGGAGTCCTGAGGTGGAAACTGCGGAAGGTGGCCGGAGACTGATGTCATTCGAACGACCTCTGCTTCTTCTGCTGGCTCTCGCCGCCCCGCTCTGGTGGTGGCTGAGATCCTCTTGGCTCGCATCCGAGAACAAGCGCCTCAGGGAATTCGTCCGGCCGGCGATGTGGGATCGGGTGGGGATCTCGCCTCCTCCTTCGCGTACCCTGTCCCTGCTGCTCTGGTGTGTCGCCCTCGTGCTCTTCGCCGTCGCAGCCGCCGGCCCCATCTGGGGAGGAGCGGAAGCAGTCATTCCGTCCGGAGGGGACAACATCTCCATCGCTCTCGACGTATCGGGCTCGATGGCCTCCTTCGACGCCGCGCCGACCAGGCTCGGCAGGGCGGCTTCCGAAGTCGCGAACCTGATGCAGGCCTTCCCCGGGGTCAGGTTCAGCCTCGTCCTCTTCTCGTCACAGGCCAGGCTCGCCGTTCCCGGCACTCTGGACAGGGAATTCATAACCTCGAGGATTCCACTCGATCCCGGGGACGAACCGGCTCTGGCCGCCGGCACGGAACTCGGCACTCTCGTGGACGTGATGTCCGCCTCGCTGCCCGAGGAGGATCTCGAGACCCGCGTCGGGATCATCATGAGCGACGGCGGCTTCCATGACTTCTCGGTCGCGAGGTCGATAGAGGCCGCCAGGGAGTCGGGCCTCAGAATCGTTGCGGTAGGCATCGGGGGCCTGGACTCCGTGCCTCTCCCGGACGGCTCGGGGGGATTCCGGACGATCGGAGGGGACACCGTGAGGACGGCGCTCTGCGAACGGCCCCTCAGCGATCTGGCCGAGGGCTCCGGTGGATTCTACGTCAGGCTTTCGGAAACCGGCGATCTGCCGGCGCTCGTGGGTGAACTCATCTCGGGGAGCAGAGCGGAGATGGCGGCCAGGGTGGCCGGGGGTTCCGGCGGCCGGAGATTCCATCTCTTTCTCTCCGCCGGCCTCGCTCTCGCCTGCGCCGCCCTGATCCTGGAGGCCAGGGGAAGATGACGGCCATGGCTGCGTTTCTCTCCATCCTGTCGCTCGTCGCCCCGACTCCTCGCCCCAGGCCGCTCGCCACGGTCTTTGCGGGGGCCGTCGAGTCGTACGTCGAAGGCGACATGGAGGCAGCCCTGTCCGGCTTTTCCGAAGTCGCCTCCCGGATGCCGGGCTTCGAGAGGAGCTGGTACAACCTCACGGCGCCCCTCTTCGAACTGGAACGCTTCGGCGAGGCGGATTCGCTCATGCGCCCGCTATCGGACTGTGCGGGGGGGGATACTCTCGGATCGGCTCAGGCGGCCACCCTGTTGGCGTACTCGATGTCGGCGGGGGAGAGGCAGGGCGTCGAACGGGCGGCGGACATGCTCAGAATGCTCCTCGGCGACGGAGAGAGCCTGGAATGTGACGCACCGAACCTCGAAGCGGCTCTCAACTGGCTGAGACTGAACAGCGAATCCCAGGATCAGCAGAACGAACAGGAGCAGCAGGACCAACAGGACCAGCAGGAACAACAGGATCAGCAGGACGAACAGGATCAGCAGGACGAACAGGAGCAGCAGGACCAACAGGATCAGCAAGACCGGCAGGATCAGCAGGAACGGCAGAATCAGCAGGATCAGCAGGTCAATCCGGAGACGGGCATGACGGAGGATCAGGCCCGTATGCTCCTCGATCTCGTAGAAGAGGCCGTTCCTGCGGACAGCCTCAGGGGGAGACCGGCGGGCATCGCTGGAGGTCCGGACTGGTGAGCGCGGCCATCCTGCTCGCCCTGTGCCTGCCGGGACAGTTTCCGGTCTCGGTGGACTGCCCGGACACCGTTGCCGCCGGAAGCCGGTTCGTCTTTTCGATCTCGTGCTCCGACCCGGGATGCAGCTCCATCTCGACCGATCCGGTCTTCTCGGACGGTCTTGCACTCTCGTCGAGCAGATCGATGAGAAGCTCATCCAGCGTGAACGGAGTAGTAGAGTCGACCTGCAGGCTCGACCTGATCTTCCAGGCCTCTCCCTACGCGGGCGGAATGCAGACGGTCGGACCGCTCACGGTCAGACTCGGCGGGGGAGCGGCAGTCCTGCTTCCCGCCGAGAGCATCTTCGTTGCAGGCCCCGGGACTGAAGCAGCCGAAGCCCTTCGGCCCTCCGGAAGGCCGCTTGTGATCGAAACCGTGGTCCGGACAGACAGGATATACCCGGGGAGCCCCTTCGAAGTGGCCTACTACCTCGTCTCACGCATCCCGGTGAAGAGCGTGGAGACGGGCTGGGGTCCTCCGGAGAACGGAGCCGCCAGGCTGGTCTCCTCGCCCGAATTCCTGGCCTGGGAGGTCTCCGGTTCCGCAAGGAGGGCGCACATCATCACGCTGGAAGTCACGGCGGCATCAGGAGGCGGGATCAGACTCCCCGTAATGAGCGCACTCGTCTGGGAGGCCGGGCCGCTCTTCTTCGGCGACGGCCCCCGCCACCTCGTCCAGGGCGATACGGTGAGGGCGACCGTCGAAAGCTTCCCTTCGGAGGGCATGCCCCGGGATTTCGGCGGCATCGCCGACAGTGTCTCGTTCTCGCTGACCGGTCAGCCGGCGGGGGAGAGGGATCATCTCATCTCGATCGAAGCGACCGGTCCCGGCATCCGATCGATGCGATCCATCCCGGCGCCGACTGCATCCGGCCCGGCCTCCATCCTCCCGCTGGGCGGCGCCTCGTTGTCCGGCGACACCCTGAGGCAGAGGTTTCTTCTCGTTCCGGGGGATACCGGATTGATAACGGCGGGAGGGGACAGCATCCCGTGGTTCGATCCGGAGGAGGAGGTCTACAGGTTTGCCGTCGTTCCCGCCTGCTCTGTGGAGGTGGATTTCCTCCCGGCCGTCTGCGACTCCGCAGTGTCCGAGTCGATCGCAGCCGATGAAGACGGCCCGGGAGCTCTTCCGGCCGTCATCGTGGTGCTTGCAGCGGCCTCGGTCGTCACGCTCGCGCTTGTCCTGGCAAGACGGCGGAGGAGCGCCTCCGGCGGAGTAGATGAGGCCGGCGACGTGGAGGAACTCCTCTCCGCGTTCGAGAGAGGAATGGCCGCAACGCTCGGAGGCCGGAGAGCCTGTCTCGCAAGGGACGAGGCTCTGGATCTCCTTTCAGAGGGGGATATCCCGCTCATGCTCCAGAGGCGTGTCGGGAGGCTGTGGAAGGATCTGGAGCAGGCGCTGGCCGTAGGCGAGCCCGGCGGGGCGGCATTCCGAAGGCTGAAATCCGAATGCGCGGAGACCCTCGCGGAAGTGCGCAGGGCATACCGCAGAGGAAACTGACTCCCGGACTCGATTGCCCGCGCCATGCGGGCCGAACCGCTTTCGACGTATTCCGCATCACTTGTCGATATCAGAAGAATACACCCGTAATATTGACGTGCCTGCAGTGATGGATGAAACTCATGAAGTCTCCCGATCCTCCAGGTCGGAATGCATGAAGTGGAGTCGGCGGGTGATTGCACAATTCAGGAGGGAAGCGATGATCAGAATCGTTTTGTTGTCGCTGCTGTTCTTCGCTGCTGCGGGTTCGGTTCCGGCCTCTACGCTCGACAATCCCGACGGAGTCGTTTACGGGCCATGCTACGGATCGATCGCTTCGGAATCCGACTGCCCGCCGCATTACGAGGCGCAGCTCTTCTCGCCTCTCGAGGACATCCTGCCGCCCGTCCGGGAGGACGGATGCACCCTGGTGCCCTGGGAAGGGGGGAAATGGGGTTATGACTACTTCGTGTACGGCAGTCAGAATGGCGTAGGCAGCGGCCAGGACTTCGACTTCGACCCGGTTACGGGCTACCTCTTCGCCGCATTCGACACCTACCACAACACCAATGACAGCGTCATCGTCTACCGTTCAACCGACAACGGAGCAAACTGGGCATACTGGCGCTCCAGCTACAATCCGAGCGGCAGGATGGACAACGCCAGGATACGGGTCATCACTACAGGCGGCGACACCTGGGTCTGCTGCATGTTCCGCACGGACGATTCTTCCAGCAACACTCTCTGGATGCGCAGGTGGCGCATCGACGGAACCGGCTCCACATGGGAGAAGATCGCGGACGATGTCACCTGTGGCGACATGGATGCCGACATAGGAACCTCCGGCTACCTGTACGCCACCTGGGTGCCGTCAGGAACATATGATGTCTATTCCGTGCGTAACGCCCTGGCTGGCGCAGGCTGGGTCGACGCCACCGCCATTTTCGGCGATGCGCAGACAAACCCCCAGCCCGCCATCGCCGCCGGAACCGGGGGAGTCGTCTCGATCGCCTTCATCGACAACAGGTTGACCACCAACGAACAGGTTCGCATAAGGCGCTCCACCGACCACGGCTTCGCATGGTCGACTTCGTGGCAGGTCAGCAACAATACCAACGCCTCCGACCTGTCATATCCCGACATCGCACACGCCAGGGGAACGAGCGCCTGGATAACCGTGACGTTCGAAAAAACGGAAAAGACTCTTGCCTTGTACACCTCGACCAATTCCGGCGTCAACTGGACCTACGGCGGAGTGTTTCCCGGATCAGGAGAAGAATACGCAGGTTCCCTCCGCGCCGGTAAGTATGACGCCGGCGACGTCACCCTGGCCTACAACGTCGCCCCTGGCGGCATCGTGAACTTCACCTGGTCTATCGCCAGCGTACCGACCAGTTTCCCGCCCCCGATCCAGATCAACGACCAGCCAGCCGTAACCTGGAGTCCGACCGCCGGCTGGAACGGCACCGAGTCCAGCATTCTCTACACTCGCACCGGCAGCTATTCCCTCTGGCTCGACAGGTATTTACACATCGGCATCGATGACGGTCCTGCGTCCGGTCACCCGGGCCTGGGGATCTCTCCCAATCCCTTCATGGGCGAGGCGTCTATAACCTTCTTCCTCGAATCCGGCGGCGTGCCGGTCGACGTATGCATCTATGACCTCAGCGGCCGCCTCGTCGCGACTCTGGCCGATGGAGCCATGCCGGCATCCGGCGCTCATCGGCTCACCTGGAACGGAACCGACGCCTCAGGCGCTCCAGTTCCCGGCGGGGTGTACGTCTGCCGTCTTACCACCCCGGTTTCGGCAGAGAGTGCGAGGATGGTGCTGGTCAGATAGACCCGGATATGAACTTTACATAATATCTCTTATCGGACATTATGGATGTCCTGAAGGAACGGCCGGGGCTCCGCTCCCCCGGCCGTTTTCCTATCCGTGATGAACGAGGCGGTCCGCGATCGTCGGCGGTCTATTCCATCCAGTCCATTCTGGCGAGCTGGTATTCGTCGAACTCCGTAGTATCTCCGCGCATCTCGATCGATCGTACGAGAAGATTCCGTGCGGTTTCGACGTCTCCATCGGCCATCGAGATCCTGGACAGTCCCGCCAGGGCTTCGGCGGCCATGATCGGATATTTCACAGAATCTCCTGCAACCGTGGAATAGCTGTTCCGGGCGTTCAACAGGTCCTGCTCGCCGCCTCTGTTCTCGAGGGCGACGCCTAGATGGAGCAGAGCGCTCGCCTTAGTCATAGCGTCGGGACGCGAGGACAGAAGAGACTGCATGGTCTGGATGACTTCGTTGTCGCGCCCGAGAAGTATTCCGGCCTTCGCTGCGAGAATCGCTGCCCTGCGGCCCCAGTCCCTGTTCTGATTTCTGCTGTAGACTTCTCCTGCAACCATATAGGCCTGGTTGAGAGCCGCCGCGGCCTGATCCATGTTCCCGGCCGCCGAGAGCTGTTCGGCCTGTTCGAAGAGAGTCTCGGCCAGGATGTACCGTGCCATGCTTTCTGCGTTCTGCCTCCTGCTCGACTGAATCACGCTCTGGATCACCAGGATGAGCGCAAGGAGCACGACGCATCCTATGGCGGTCTCCTTTATGTGGGATCGCAGGAAGTTCCAGGCCGTGGCCAGGTTCTCCGCAACGGGATCCCTCTTCAGTTCGGTCTTGGTAAGCCGCTTCCTGGTTCTGTGCGCCATCGCTCCTCCTGCATCAATGAGCTGGATGCAACTCCGTTATCTGCCCCAGGACTCCGCGGACCTGGCAGGCAAGTGATTCCGGTGTTTCGCCGGACCCGTTGTAGATGACCCAATCTGCTTTCTCCAGCTTCTCCGTCAAGGGCGCCTGACAGTCGAGCCGCCTTGCCGCCTCTTCCGGCTGGAGCCCGTCGCGCGATATGGCTCTCGCCAGGCAGGTCTCCCTGTCGCATGCCACAACGACGACGGCGTCCATCAGCCTGTCCAGCCCCATTTCGAATATGAGCGCACCCTCCAGGACATACAGCCCTGCTGCGTCCGCCAGCGTTGCGGCGCACAGCCCCGCCCACCGGGCCATGATCGGGTGCATGACTGCCTCCAGGCCGGACCTGGCGTCACGATCGACGAACACCATGCCTCCCAGAAGTTTTCTCGCCTCTCTGCCGGACATGTTCTCGAGCCCGTCCAGACCCAGCCCGGCGCCTATCCTCGACCTGATCCGCGGCTTCTCCATCAACCTGTGCCCCACCGCATCCAGGCTGCACACCCCGGAGACCTGTCCGTCGGAGGCGAAGGCTGCCGCGACTGTACTCTGCCCCGAGCCGGCCGAACCCGTGAGTCCTATCAGTATGGCCATCAGAGCAGTTCCTCTTCTGAAACGCCGGTAAGAATATCCCCGGGAGACGGCCTCATCCGCACGAGCTCCCCCGGTTTCGAACCCGCAGGAACCCTCACTGTAACGTAGTTGTCGGACAATCCGACAAGCCTCCCTCCAATCCGCCTGGACTCCACGAGAACTTCGAGCTCCTCCCCCGCCTGGGATCGAGCGTATCGCGTCCTTCTCGCCTTCGAGGCCGCTCTGAGGGCGTCCGCACGCTCCTTGGAAGGACTTCCCGGGCAGCGCTTTCCAGAAGCCGCGCCGGCCCGTGTGCCCGGCCTCGGCGAGAACGGGAAGACATGCGCGTAGTCCATCAGACCGTGATCCGGGTCGAGCAGCCTCATCGTCTCAGCAAAATCCTCGTCTCTCTCGCCCGGGAATCCCGTGATCAGGTCGCCACCCAGTATGCAGCCCGGAAAGGCCCGCCTGGCCTCCATAGAAAGTCTCACGACGTCCTCGGCTGTGCAGGCCCTTCCCATCAGCGACAGAACCCTTGTGCTGGCGCTCTGGAAGGACAGATGCAGATGCCTGCACACACCCCGCAGTGCAAGCCCGGAGAGGAAGCCGTCGCCGAGGCGCATTGGCTCCAGCGAGCCCAGCCTGACCCTGAAGCGGGGCGGTTCGAGCAGATCGCGCAGAAGTTCGGCCAGGCCGTACGAGGATCCATATCTGTCAGCCCCGTAGGACGCTATGTCGACTCCGGTCAGGACTACCTCCCTGAATCCGGCTTCCGCAAGTGAGTCCGCCCGTTGCAGTATCTCGTCCCTGTCGAAGCTCCTCGAAGGCCCTCTGGCCAGCGGAACTGCGCAGTAGGCGCACGAGTTAGAGCAGCCGTCCTGTATCTTCAACTGGCCCCTGCTCCGGAACGCCCCGCATGGAGTGGAGAGCGGCTCCTCCGGGCAGAACTCCCGGGTCAGCCTCGGGTCTTCGGGGTAATCTCCGGGGAAGAGCCTTGCAGCGCATCCCGTCAGGATTATCCTTGCACCCGTACCGGTCAGCAGCCTCCTGGCGGCCTTTCTGGACTTGGACTGACTCCTGGCGGTCACGCAGCAGGTTCCCAGCACTATGACATCTGCAGCTTCCAGGTCTTCGACGATTCCGATCCCGAGCCTGCGGGCCTCCCGGGCCGCCAGCCACTCGGTCTCGCAGGAATTGAGCCTGCACCCGACGTTCAGATGTCCAACCCCGGCCATGAAACCTTCCGACAGAGCCCTGGAAAGCAGTGTCGCCGCGGAAGGCCCCTTCAGGAACCTTCCGCGGCGTTCATGCGCTAACCGTTCTCTTCGTCTCCGGCGGCCGCTTCGTCCGACCCGGCCTCGGGAGCGGGTGCGGGTTCAGGCTCGATGAGCGACCGCCCGCCCTCCTCGTCGTAGGTGGTCGCACGGAGAGGCATCTGGACAGGTTCGGCCGGGGGTCTGTCCTCGAGCCCGGCCCTGAACTGACTCAGCTCCTCCATGGACCGGCCGTTGAAGTAGCTCCTCACGCTGAGCACGATGCGCCTGCTGCTGGGAACGACCTCGATGACCCTTAGCGGCAGGTCGTCGCCGATCCTGAGTACGTTCTCGGGGTGTTCGAGCGTCTCCCAGCCGAGCTGGCTGAGAGGGACGAAGCCCTCTATGGAGTCGCCCAGGTCGACCACCACTCCCCTTTCGAGGAGCTGGACGACCGAACCGTGGATTTCCGTGCCTTCGGGCAGCTTCTGATCCATGGTATCCCAGGGGTTGTCCGTGGTCTGCTTGAGCCCGAGCGAGATCCTGTGATTCTCCCTGTCGATGCTCAGGACTACGACCTTCAGCACGTCGCCCTTGGATAGGACTTCGGAGGGATGAGTCACCCGCCTGGTCCAGCTCATGTCGCTGATGTGCACCAGACCGTCGATCCCGTCCTCGATCTGAACGAAGGCTCCGAAGTTCGTGAGGTTCCTTACTATGCCCTCGACTACCGAGCCGACCGGATAACGCTCCTCTATGGTATCCCACGGATTCTCCTGCGTCTGCCTCAGTCCGAGGGATATCTTCCGCTCCTCCTCGTTCACGTTCAGCACTACGGCCTCGAGATCGTCCCCCACGCTGAGGATCTTGGAGGGATGCCTGACCTGCTTGGTCCAAGACATCTCCGAGACGTGGATGAGTCCCTCCACGCCGGGTTCGAGCTCGATGAAGGCGCCGTAGTCGGTTATGCTGGCGACCTTGCCGCTGACGACCGAGCCCTTGGGATACCTCTCGCCGACGCCCTCCCAGGGGAAGGGCTGCAACTGCTTCAGACCCAGAGAAATGCGCTCGCGGTCGCGGTCGAACTTGAGCACCTTTACCTCTATCTCGTCGCCGATGTTCACGAGCTGGCTGGGATGGCGAACCCTGCCCCAGCTCATGTCGGTTATGTGGAGGAGGCCGTCGATTCCGCCGAGGTCCACGAATGCGCCGAAATCCGTGATGTTCTTCACGACGCCGGTGCGCACCTGATCCTCCTCGAGTTCCTTTATCAGCTTCTCCTTCAACTCCGACCGCGCCTCCTCGAGGACCTGGCGCCTGCTCACCACGATGTTCCTGCGCCTCTTGTTCAGCTTTATCACGCGGAACTCGAGCTTCTGGTTGATGAACTTCTCGAGGTTGGGAACCTGCCTGAGCGCGACCTGTGAACCGGGCAGGAATGCGTCCACGCCCATGATGCGCACGACGAGACCGCCCTTGATCCTCTTGAGAACGGTGCCCTCGAGGATGGTGCCGTTGTCGTAGGCGGCCTTGATGTCCGCCCAGACGCGGTGGAAGTGGGCCTTCTCCTTGGAGACGCTGACCCTGCCGTCCTGGTCTTCGAGAGTCTCGATATAGACGTCCACCTGCTGCCCGGGGACTATCTCCTCGTCCTCCCGGAACTCGGACAGCGGGATGACGCCCTCGCTCTTGTATCCGATGTCAACGACGACCTCGTTGCCGACCCTCTGGAGTATCGTGCCGGACAGGATCGTGCCTACCCGGACCTCCGTAGTCGTGATGGTGCCGTTATAGGATTCCTCGAGCTGACGCCTTTCTTCCGGAGAGTACTCGAATCCCTCGATCCTTTCGATCTCCTCCGGCGTAAGTCCGACGCAGTACTCCTTTTCGCTCAATTCGCACTCCTCTCGGCCTCTGCTGCGAGGCCAGCCTTGGCTCCCGTTTCCAGTATCCTCTCCATTATCAATTCGGCTATCGAAGCGAATCCGCCGTCTCCGGCGGCGTCCGTCATCTCCTCAGGGGCGATCGGGTCACCCAGTGAGACCGAGAAGCGCGGCCGCCTCAGGACGGCCCCCAGCGGCCTGTCGGTGCCGTGGATGAATATCGGCAGCACGGGCACTCCGGTTCTCTGAACGAGCATCCCGATTCCGGGCTTGGGTCTGAGGGCCCGGCCGTCATGGCTGCGAGTGCCCTCGGGGAACATGAGAAGGGCGCCCTGCGAGAGCAGGATGGACTCGGCGGTGCGCAGGGAGGCCCTGTCGATCCTTTTCCGATCCACCGGAAAAGCATTGAGGCGGGCGAAGAACCATGTTGCGGCCCTGCCACGGAAAAGCTCGCTCTTCGCCATGAAGTGGACAATCCGGGGTATGCAGCTCCCCAGAACGGGCGGATCGAGTTCGGAGATGTGGTTGCTCGCCATCAGGAGTCCGCCGGTTCTGGGAACCTTCTCGACCCCGGTCACCCTCAGTCCGAAGACCGCCTTGATCACGAGGTGGCCGTACCTTTGGAGGGAGGGCATGTACCTGCGCCTAGACAACATCCCTGCGCCTCCCGCGAACTGCCTCGTAAAGCGAGACCACCTTTTCCACCTGTTCGGCTACCGTCATGAGGCTGGTGTCCAGGAGGACGGCGTCCGGCGCAGGCCTCAGGGGGCTGTCGGAGCGTTCCCGGTCCCTCCGGTCCCTCTTAATGAGGGAGAGAACCACTGAGGCGAAGTCCTCCTCCCCCGCGGAGCCCGGACCCTGGTCGCGCAGCCTCCTCACGGCCCTCACTGCCAGATCGGCTATCACGTAGACCTTGAGTGAGGCGTCGGGAAACACGACCGTGCCCATGTCACGGCCTTCGGCTACGAGATCGCGCCCGGATGCGAATTCGCGCTGCTTGAGGACCATGGCCCGCCTGACCCCGGACAGCGCCGACAGGAGACTGGCCGCTTCGCTTATCGCCGGCGTGCGGATGCAGGCCGAGACGTTCTCGCCATCGAGGAACGCCTCTCCATTATGCAGCGATATCGAGTGAGATTCGATCAGCGCGGCGAGAGCCCCGCCGTCAGATCCGCAGCCATTCCGAGCGCAGAGGAGAGCAGCCATCCTGTACATCGCGCCCGTGTCCAGGTAGTCGAATCCCAGCACGCCGGCGCAGAGTCGCGCTGTCGTGCTCTTGCCCGAACCCGCGGGCCCGTCGATGGCGATCAGATCAGGCAGACAAGGTCACGTCCCCTCTTTTACGCATAGAGGAGAATTATCTCCCCGCAGGGCTCCGCCGTCAATGAGACCCCGGGGGTTCGAGGCCAACGAGGGAGTAGAGCATACCTGCCTCCTTGCGGGACAGGTTCCGGTGCCCGCCCCTGGGGAGATCGCCTATCGTGACCGGGCCGAACCGCGTCCGCTCCAGCGAGGCGAGAGTCAGGCCGGCTGCGGCCGCCATGCGCCTCACTTCGTGGTATCTCCCGCTCGACAGGACGACGGAGAGGCGCCTGGCTCCCAGCGGCGCAACGGATACGGGCCGGCAGAGCGGACCGGGACCAATCGAGATGCCTGAGCGAAGCCTGCCCAGCACGCCGCCCGGGATGTCCCCGGCCAGGGTGAGGACGTACTCGCGCTCCACCCCCCATCTGGGATGGGTCAGCCTGTTGGTCAGGTCGCCGTCGTTCGTCAGGATGAGCAGTCCGCCGGTGTTGATGTCCAGCCTGCCGACCGGCACGCAGCCGGGCGTCAGCCTCTCGAGCAGGGCCTTCAGCCTGCCGCTCCTGTCCGCCATGCTCGTCTCGACCCCGATGGGCTTGTTCCAGGCATAGATCGAAACATCGGGAAGGACGATCCTCCTTCCGGCATACTCCACCCTGTCGCCCGGTGAGACCTGCACGCCCAGGGACTCGGGGCGTCTTCCATTCACCGTCACGAGCCCCTGCCTGATCAGGTCGTCGCAGGTTCTCCTGGAGCCCACTCCCGCCCTTGCGAGGAAGCGGTTCAGCCTCATCCCGCCCGGCCGCTCATCTCCTCCGGGTGCGCTATGAGCCGAAGAGGTCGGTTTCACTCGGGGCATCCCCCTCCCCATCCCCTCCGGAGCCTATCAGCTCCTCGATCTCCCTCTTGCGGGGAAGGTGGTCGATGTCGTTCAGTCCGAAATAATTCAGGAATCCCTCGGTCGTGGAATAGGTGAGCGGTCTTCCCGGCGTCTCCTGTCTCCCGCTGATCCTGATCAGCCCGCGCTCCAGCAGGGATTTCAGCGCGCTGTCGCAGTTCACGCCCCTGATGGCCTCGATGGCTGCTCTGGTGCAGGGCTGGTTGTATGCGATCACGGCCAGGGCCTCCACTGCGGCGCGACTGAGTCTTCCCGGCCTCCTGTCCTCGAAGAGCTGGGCCACGGAAGACCCGACTCCGGGATCGGTCACCATGCGCCAGGATCCGGCGGCCTCCTGGAGGATCATCGCGTGGCCCTCCTCCTCCAGCGCGGCCTGAATCCTCTCCAGCGCCCCGGTGACGGTTTCCGGTCCGGAACCTGTCAGGTCGCAGATCTCGTCGAGGCTCAGCGGACGGTCGGAGGCGAACAGGAGGCCCTCGACGATGCGCGCTGTCACATCCAGCATTTCACACCCAGCCTTCGGACCTGACGAGTACGAGTTCACCGAACGGGACAGGCTGGGTGAAGGTGACCAGCCCCTGTCTGGAGAGCTCCAGCAAGGTGATGAAGAAGGCCACGATGATGCGCCTGTCGAGGGTCGCGCCGACGAGATCCCTGAAACTGGTTCCCCGCCCGTGCCTCAGTCTGGTGGATATCATCTCGATACACTCGCTGATCTTCAGTTCTGGCCTCCTGTATTTCTGGACGGGCTCCTCGGGCACGGCCGAGAGGGAGTCCATCGCCTCGATCAGATCCAGCAGGGTCACCTCCCCCGGCGAGGTCGTCCTAGGTGCGTCCGTAACCCATCTCTCCCTCTCCCCCGCCGAAGGGAACGCGTTGCGCCAGATCTCCTCGCTCTCCCGGAGCTCCGCCGCGACCTCCTTGAAGGCGCGGTACAGAACGAGCTGGCGCATCAGGGCACGGCCCGGATCCTCCTCGACCTCCACCGATCTGGACGGGAGGAGGGCGCGGCTCTTGATGCTGGCGAGGGTCGCCGCCATGACCAGGTATTCGCTCGCTATGTCGAGGTCGAGTTCCTCGGCCTCCCGGATGTAGTCGAGGTATTGCGAGGCTACTCTTGCCATGGGCACCTCTCTTATGTCCAGCTCATCGCGCTTGATCAGATAGAGCAGAAGGTCGAGAGGGCCCTCGAACTGCTCGAGGCTGATCCGGCAGGCGTCAGATGACATAGCCCAGCTCGAGCAGGTCGTGACGGTTGTCGGGCCACGACTCCCGGACCTTCACCCAGAGGTCGGGCAGGACGACCTTGCCGAGCAGGTCGCCGGCTCCCCTGGAGGCGGAGTCCGTTATCTTCTGGAGTGTCTGCCCTCTGCGCCCTATCACGATGCCCTTGAAGGAATGCCTGGATACCAGGAGATTGGCCCTGATGTAGGTCTTGGAATCCCGGAGGGAGTACTCCTCGATCTGGACGGCCGTGGAGGTGGCTATCTCCTCCGGGAGGACGTGGAACAGTTCCGTCCTGATGAGTTCCGACACGAGGAAGCGCTCGGAATGGAGGGTGATGCAGCCGTCCGGAAAGAGCCTCCTTCTCATGGGGAGCAGCCGGACCAGGGCGTCGAGCATCTCCGCTGCACCCGTCCCCCGCGGCGGACACATGGCTACGGCGTACGGGAACTCCCGCATGAGACCGGCCTGGTTGAGAAGCGCACGCCAGAGGGAGGCATCGAATCTGTCCACATGGGTCAGGCCCAGCACGACCGGCCTGCCCTCGAAACGCCTGAACAGCTCGGATGCCTCGGGGGAGGAAAGCTCCTCGCCGAGACGGGTCGCATCCACCAGCAGGCATGCCGCATCCATCCAGTCCAGCAGGTTCAGGTTGACGGCCGATGCGAGAGGCGGCGTGTCGATCAGGCATACCTGGCAGTCATCCCCCGCCCTGTGGCAGATCCCGGAGAGCGGCACCCGCGTCGTGCCCCGGCCCGGAGTGACCGGGGATATGTTCTTGCCTACCAAATAGTTGAAGAGAGAGGACTTGCCGGAGTTGGCGGCTCCCGCGATAACGGCGTATCCGGCGTGTATCCTCCCCTCCTCCCGGGTCATCAGGGCTCTTCCCCGTCGTCGGCCAGGGTTCCGCGGAAGGCGAAGAAGTCGCCCGAAGCGGTTCCGAAATAGACCGTACCGTTGGCGAGTATGGGCGCCGTTCCCGAATAGCCGCCCATCTCGATGCTGAACCGGATCTCGCCCGTCTCGACGTCGAGCACATGAAAACGCTGGTCGTCGGAGCAGACATAGAGCGAGGCCGCCCCGACCGCGGGAGGAAGCTGGACCCAGTTCTCCAGGGGAGTGTCCCACTGCAGGGAGCCGTCCTCTTCGGACAGGCAGACCACCCGGCTGTCGCACGTGCCTGCGAAGACTCTGCCCCCTGAGAGGACGGGTCTGGAAATGACGGTGCGGACGGGTTGGTGCACCAGGTCGGTTTCCCACACGACCGTTCCCGAAGCGAGGTCGATCCTTCTCACGACTCCGTCCGAGAAGCCGATATAGACTGAAGAGCCTCCTATCGAAGGAGCGGAGGCCTGCGCGGAGAAATCCCTCCTCCAGAGCTCGTTCCCGCCGGCGCCGTAGGCGCACGCGATCCCGTCCTCCGAGGTGAATACAGCAATCGTGTCTGCAAGAGCAGGACCGAGTATCACGCCGCCCGGCGATGCGGACCAGAGCAGATCGCCGCTCGCAGCCGACAGCGCCGCAATCGAGCCCTCGGAGTTGCCGGTGACGAGGATGGTATCGCAGAGGAGCCCCACCGATGCGAAGATGTGGTATCCCAGTCCCGCCTTCCAGCGGAGCGAGCCCGATGCGCGGTCCAGCGAGTAGACATATCCGTCCTGGCCGCAGAAGAACACTGCACTGTCGCTTACTGCAGCCTCTCCGTTCAGGCCGCAGGACGTTCCGAACGCCCATAGCCGCGAGCCGTCGGCGGCCGAGACGGCCATGAAGACGCCGTCGTTCCCTCCGAAATAGAGGGTCCCGCCGCAGAGGGCGGGGGCTGCGAAGAACTCCATGCCGGTATGGATTCTCCACAGGGTGTCCATGGGCGAACCGACATCCGGCCCCCAGACTCCGGTTCCGGACGGGTCGTTCCTGGGCTGGGACCATGTATTCGGGATCTCGTCCCTGACGGAGTCGGGGATGGCCTCGACTGTGACCGCCCCCATCTCGGCGTTCTCGTCGCCGTCCGCCGGCCCCCCGCCTCCACCGGCCCTTATCGCGACGATGACGACGGCCGTCACGACCAGCGCGGCAAGGGCGCCTATGAGCGGGGCGAACCTGGAGCCCGGGATTCTGCCGGGCGCGGCCGCGGATCTGGTCATGTGAACCTCCGCATCAGTAGATCAGAACCGGCGCGCCGATGGGAAGAGTCCTGTAGATTGCCTCGAGATCGGCGCTGCTGAGCCTGATGCATCCATGGCTGACGTTGCCGCCCCTCCCCGTGCCGTAGTGCAGCAGCACGCCTCCGCCCAGGTCGACCTTGTAGGAGCCAAGCGCCCCGGGCACCTGCCGGACATAGAACCTCTCCCCGGCCGTCAGGGAGTCGTTGTAGTAGGCGATCTGTTCTTCGTAGGAGAGATCCTGCGGGATCGTGACCACCTGGTCGGGATCCGGAGGAGCGGCATTCTGCTCCAGCCAGAACCAGTCCGGCCTGAACCAGTATGGATTAGTCCCGTTGCCTAGTACGTGCCTCAGACCTCTCGGAGTGCTGAAATCCCAGGTCTCGCCCGTTACGTTGGAGGTCCAGCCCTTCCCGGTGCCGCAGTATCCGGACCTCACCAGGAGATCGCCCATGCGGAGATGGAACCTGTTCTGGCCGGTATCGATGATCAGGTAGTAGCCGGGGAAGACCGATGCAATGCTGTCCGCGGCGATCCGTGCCTCCAGTGAGACGGTGCGGCCCCGGTAGTACTCCATGGAGTCCCTGCAGGCGCCGAGCGTGGAATCTGCGGAGAGGATGGTGTCCATGAGAGCTATCGAGGCTCTGGCATCGTCCAGAACCTTCGACGCCCCGGAGCGCTCCGCCCTCAGCATCATGGCCATCACGAGCAATGCGGCGAGGCTCGCCGCCAGACAACAGCCGAGGACGGCCGCGGATCCGCTGAGTGTTTTCAAGGGGTTCCTTCCTAGATGACCGGATCCGGGACGAGGTTGAGCTGGGTCTGCCAGCTCGCGGGCCTTCCCCGGACGTCGATGTGTACGAACGGACCGTGTTGCGGAGTCCATCTGTAGGCCGACGCCCCGCCGACGGGAACGGAACCGGAGGCCTCGATCCGCCTGGTCAGATCGACTATGAAGCTCCCGTCGCCTATGTCGATCCTCTTGTTCCTGTCCACGTCGTCCATCAGGTTGTTGGGCGGAAAGCTCTCTACCCAGATGTCCGCTGCGGTGCCGTAGAGATGGGCGCTGAAGTCCGTCTCGTTGCCGATGGAGCTGTTGTATTCCGGAGACCTGAATCCGCTGAACACGTGGATGTCGAGCGGTTCGGGGTACGACTCCCCGAGAGAGGAGAGCAGTGTTTCGAGCTTGTCGACCAGCCTCAGATCCAGTGCGAGGTATTGCGGATAACAGCCTTCCGTGTGGCCGAGGAACTCGCCCAGGGTGAAATGGCTTGAGAGCCTGACGCCGGCGTCGGCCTGACGCATCTCGATGAAGGCGGCCGGATTGTCGCGCCTCGAGTTTCCGTCGCCATAGAGGCCGATCGGATATGAGTTCAGGGTCGTGGTCCTCCATCTGGACGCATCGACAAGGATGATCAGGGCGTATTCCTGAACCGCATCCCGCGAAGACAGGGAGAGCCTGACCACGCCGTGTCTCCTGGGAGCCGTCCAGGAGGCGGAGGTACCGGAACAGGAAGCGGGCTCGCCTCCGGAAAACGCCCAGGAGCAACTGTCCGGGGTGGACAGGGAGAGGGTTTCGCCAGGGTAGCAGGAGAGGGACATCCTCGAGGGGTGCAGCCGCGCGTCTCCGACTGAAAGCGGAATCCCGGCCGGTCCCGGATCGGGATCGGACGACGTCGAGAAAACCATGAGCCATGCAAGGCTCCAGACGAGCATCGGGCTACCTCCGGACCATGTTTTCGCAACAGAGTATCATAACGAAGCGAGCGGGCCTGGAATACCGTCCGTCCCGTGGAAATGGACGGTCCTCCCGTCGAGGCGGATGCTCCCCTCGCAGTGGAGCCGGACTGCAAGCGGGTATATCCGGTGTTCCTCCCTGAGTATGCGGCGGGAGAGCGACTCCACCGTATCGGTCCCGAGTACCGGGACGGCCGCCTGGAGCACGACCGGGCCGGTATCCGTACCGGCGTCCACGTAATGAACGGTGCAGCCGGTGATCCTCACGCCGTACTCGAGAGCCCTGGCCTGTGCATCCAGCCCGGGGAACGAGGGCAGCAGGGATGGATGGATGTTCAGTATCCTGCCCTCGAACCTGTCCAGGAGAGGCCCCTTCAATATCCTCATGAAGCCGGCCAGACAGACCAGATCGATCCCCCTGTCCTCGAGAAGAGCCGCGATGGAAGCCTCCATTCCGGCCGGGGATGCACCGCGTGCGGCCCCCGGATCGAAAACCGCCTTCTCTATCCCGAGACGCTTCGCCTTTATCAATGCCTCCGCCTTCGGGTTGTCTGTGGCGAGCAGCACCACCGATGCGTCTCCCAGGTCGGCGGTGCAGAGAGCCTCGAAGTTGCTGCCCCTTCCGGAGGCCAGCACCGCTATCCTTCTGCCGCTCATCTTCCTCGCTCCTCCCCGGGATCGGCGGGCCGCCATGCAGGCGGATCGGAGAACCTCCAGACGATGCCATAGGCAATCCTCCGGTCTCCGTCGTCGAATATGTCCTCCACTGCTCCAACGAGCGAGAACCCTCCGAGCGAAAACGCGGTGCAGAAGTCGGCGCGGATCTCCTCCGTCGGATCGTCCTCTCCGGTGCGCGTGGCCGTCATTCTTCCACCGATGTTGATCCTGCCGTTCCTGCCGTAGGCGAACCCGGGGAATACCGTCATCGCGGCACGCAGCAGGCTGTCCGACCGGAAGGCCGAGGCCGATAGCCAGGAGGGCCATCTCAGGTGGATTCCCGAGGTGAAGGCGCCGTCCCGGTAGTACGCTTCTGCTCCGACCGGACCCCATGAGGCCGTGGCGAGCAATCCGCCCCCGGATTCCCCCGCGCCGGTGAGGGCCACGCCCAGAACCGGTCCCGAGGGTATCGTCTGCAGGACTCCCGCCATGCCAACGGCTTCCGCGTCATCGGGATCGCCGGACAGATCCCCTCTCGCCACCAGGATCGTCCCCCCGAATCCGGCCGAGGCCTTCAGATGAGCCTCGACATGAGCTATCGAATCCCATGCGGAAGCTCCGGCTGCGGCCTCCATGCGGAGACTGCCGCTGCCGAAGGCGGCGGAGAGCGATGGTTCGGCGTAAGTGACGCCCCCGGAAGGCGAAACGATGCCGCAGGATACTTCGAGATCGGGCCTGCCGGGGGCGAACGAGGCACGGGCGGCGTATCCGTCGGGGATGCCCGAGCCCTGCCACAGGAATCCGTCGAGTGAAAACGGCTTACGGACGAGGCTCAGGAGCTGTGTAGAGAGCGTGTCCTCCCGCCCGAGGGCTGCTCCGAACCCCAGCCCCATCGGGAGAGGCCTCTGGAGGAGTCCGGCATACCTGTTCCTTCCGACTGTGCTCTCCATCAGGCCGGCCATGCTCCTGTAGCTGCTGTCGGGAATCTCCGGCACGGCGAACTCCATCGTCCATCCTCCGCCCCCCCATACGCCGGCTTCCAGAGGACTCCTGACGGAAACCGATTCGAAGGAGCCCCAGGCGGGGAGAGGGACACCGCCCGGGAGCAGCATTCGAGGGTGGCCGTCGATGAGAATCCTCGAATCGTCCGCAGCCATGAACGGGAGTTCGGACCATTCCAGGAGGAGTTCCGTCTCGAGCAGGTCGATCGGGGAAGGCTCGAAGGAGGCCAGCGCCGCCAGGAGGAGCGGGATCGTGGTCAATTCCAGCCCGGCCTGCCCATTTGCTTGAACGTCAAATATTTGCCACGCTCAACCCCGGGCTGGTCCAGTGGATCGATGCCCAGTGAGAGTCCCGTGAGAACCGTGGCGATCTCGATCGTGCAGAGCAGCCTGCCCATGTCGAAGGCGTCCGGGGAACGGTCGATCGAGAGTCTGCAAACCGGCAGGCCCTTCTCCTCCAGGGCGGATGCGGTCGCGAAAGCCTCAGCCGACCGGAGCTCGCTCAGGGTCCTCCCCTCCAGCCACTCTATCGATGGATATCCCTGGAAGCCGCCGGGAAGTGGCTCCGATGGCCCGCCCACCTCGAGGAAGGTGAAGAACTTGTCGGACGGGCCCTCCATGAAGAGCTGGACGAGCGAATGCTGATCGGCCGGCCCCCGGCAGGCCAGCGGAGTCTGCCCGATGCCTCCCGATCCGTCGGGAGAGGTTTTCCCGAGGCTCTCCGCCCAGAGCTGGGAGAACCATAGCGCGGTGTCGTAAAGCCTGTCGCAGTAAACGAAGAAGACGTGCACCGGATGGGTGACGAAGTGCGACAGCCAGCACGCCGCAAGCCTTCCGGCAAGGCTTCCTGGAGCGTCCGAGTCGAAGTCCTCCACGCTGGAGGCGGCTCCGTCCAGCAGAGCGGAGGTATCGATGCCGGCCAGAGCCGCGGGAAGAAGCCCGACCGGGGACAGGACGCTGTATCTGCCTCCGACCGAAGGGGGTACCGGAAGCGAAGGCCAGCCTCTGTCCGTCGAGAGCCGCCTGAGGTCTCCCCTGGCGGGATCGGTGACGGTGACGATCCTCGAATCACGGAGATCCTCCGGCAGCCAGTCGTGGAAGGACAGGAACAGCGACATGGTCTCGGCGGTGGAACCCGACTTCGTGATCACGAGCAGGAGCGTCCTCGCGGGATCGCAGGACTCCTTGATGCGGGAGACAGTGAAAGGGTCGGGCGAATCGATCACATGGATCCCCGGGCGGGCGTCCGGCCCGGCGGCGAGGGCGGACAGCAGACATCTGGCGCCGAGGGCCGAGCCGCCTATTCCATCCAGCACCACGTCGTCGACCAGCCCGTCGAAGGACTTCGCCGTTTCGAGACACATGGCCTCATATTCCCTTTCGAAGGGCAGTTGCATGAAGCCCAGCCTGCCGGCCCTCCTCCATTCGCCGAACGCTTCCAGCGCCTGCCGGGAAATCCCGGGGAAGTCGAAACCCGCCTCCAGGGAGAATCCGCCGCGGTCAGAACGCATGAAACACCTCCCCCTCAGTCAGCAGCCTGCACCGGTCACGGACCGGCCCAGACCCGTATTCGCGAATCCGCCGGGAGAGCCCCGGTGACCGTCAGAGTCGAACCCGTCGTGCAGAGCACCTCGATTGCGAGGCTGTCACCATCCTCCAGCACCAGATAGCTCTCGAGCCCGGAAGTCCTCAGCGCCTGCCTGGGGACGGAGAACGATCCCGGGAAGGCGAACAGGCTGTCCGTCGGCAGGCCGGAATATATGGCGCAACCGTCGCCGATTTCCACGAGCCGGAGCGGACCGGCCGATTCCGGCCATCTCAGCATTCCGGCGCCCGGCGGCGGCGTCAGGGCGACAAGGCTGTCGATCCCGGTCAGGATCAGAACCACAGGCCCGCCCGGGACCGGCCGTGGGACGGAGACGACCAGGCCGGCCACGGGGGCCGTGAGGACCAGGCGCGATGCGGAATCCAGCGCGGCGCACCTGGCTGACTCTTCCGCAAGGATCACGGCGAGGGAGGTGTCGCCCGGCGAGACGTCGAAACGGGCCTGTGCAATGGCAAGGGCCATCCGCGAGCGTTCGAGCTCCATCATCGACATGGAGTCCCTGCCGGTGGCCAGGGTGTCGCCGGCCTCGACCTCGTCGCCGGGCGAAACCCGTGGCCTGACCTCGCCGACGGGACCTGGAACGCTCCAGAATAGAGGCATCGTGTCCGGCGGCGCGGCGCTCACCATGAACACGGCCGGAGCGCCCGGCTGGATAGAGGATTCAGTTATGTTTTCCGGTGTCACCGGATCGGGATCGCCGCCCCCGCCGCCGCAGGCGGCTGCAAGAAGTACTGGACAGGTGAGGATGAGTGTCTTAACTTCGCGCCTGATCCATCCAGACCGCCCGGAATGGCGGGGAAAGGTTTCGATGCGACTCTTCGACAAGCCCCCTGCCGTCATCCTCGCCTCCCTCCCCCTGGTTGTCCTGCTCGCATCCTGCGGTTCTCCGCAGACTGCGGGCTTTTTCGCAGGTCCGCTCGTCGGGCGCGAGTCTTCCTCGTCCGACTCCTCCCCCGCCGCGACACCGCCGACCGCGGAGGATACACTTCTCAACTGCACCTTCGACAACATCCTCGATGCGCCGTTCGGACCCGGCTGCCGTTTCGAGATCTATCACGGCGGGTTGCACATCGACAATTCCGCCTCGCACGATGCCGCAGTCCTGCTGTCGACGGCCTCGCTCCTCAGGGACGGATTGGTGGAGGCGGTGTTCGAGGTGGACCGCTCCAGGCCCCACTCCGTACTGGGGCTGATACTCAGGGCCGAGGACTACGACACCTTTCTGATGGCCGGTGTCAACTCCCGAGGCCAGTACACCGTGCAGAGATGTCTGGGCGGCCTCTGGACTCCCGTTATGGGTCTCGATCCGTTCGAATCGAGCAGGCTGCTTCCGTTCGATCCGGAACGGGTCGTCCTGACCGCCGAGATACATGGCAACTATGTCGATTTCTCCGTGAACGGACAGCTCCTGCAGGTCGTCCGGACCACCGTCCCGGTCATGGGACAGACCGGTGTCTTCGTGGACGCATGGACCAGCGCCGTGCTCGACCGTTTCACGGTAGTCCCCCTGAGCCGGCCGTGACCTCGTTCGCATGCCTGCTGGCCGCACTGGCCGCTCTGGCGGGGACGCCGCCCGGGGTCTATTCGTGCGAACCGCCGGATACGCCTCCTCCTCCTCCGCTCCCCGAGGGATCCGACAGGTTCCCCGTTCTCTGCTACCATTCGATCGACACCGGCGGGGAGCTTTCGGTGAGCGCACGGCGATTCAGGAACGACCTCGAGCAGCTCGAGAGCGAAGGCTTCTTCCTGATCACGCCCGAAGATTTGTCGAACGGCCTCGTCAGACTCCCCGCGGGGAGGAGTCCGGTCATGATCACGTTCGACGACGGATGGCAGAGCCAGTTCAATTATCTGAGGAGACCGGACGGCTCTCTCGAGATCGACCCCCGGTGCGCGGTAGGCATCCTGGAGGAGTTCTGCGACTCGCACCCCGACTTCGGACGTGGCGCCGTGTTCTTCATATCCTTCGACAAGATCCCCTTCGGACAGCAGGAATACATCGAACAGAAGTTCAATTTCCTGCTCGACCGCGGATACTGCATCGGGAACCACTCGGCCAGGCACCGCAGCTTCATGGGGATGGGCGCCGACTCCTGGGGGCCCGCCCTCACCGGGGCTCAGGAGGCGGTGAAGAAGTATGTGGGCATACGGCTCGGAGGGATGTACGCCGCAGCCTGGCCTGGAGGAATGATTCCCGAGGGCGCCCGTGTCGATGAGAGACTCTCCACGATCTCATTCGAGGGCATCCCCTCGGCCGGGCTCGGTTTCGTCGTGGACGGAGCGCTGGCCGATCTGGGCTCGCTCCGGAGCGCGTCGGGCCGGCTCAGGATAAGCCGGATGGACATGGCTCTCTCTTCTGTAACGAGGCTGCTGGGACACCGGGGGTTCTACCGTCCCGAGACGTGGCGCGAGGATCTCCACTCCCCCATGCCCTTCTCAGCGGTGCCCCTCGACTAGTCCGGCCGGTTACGGCCTTCCGCTTCCGTCCAGAAGCGTCCACTCTCTCGGCGGCAGCGGTCTGGACTCGAAGGCGGGTCTGCCCAGGCACAGCACGGCGCAGAGTCTGGACCCACGGGGCGCCCCGGCCAGCCTTCTCCACGAAGGCGTGATGTGGTAGAGGATCCTGGCCACCCCGTTCCAGAAGGAGCCGAACCCCATGGAGCACGCGGCCGTCATGACCATGGACGCGGCTATCACGCCGTCTTCCGCCGAAGTGGGGTTCCTCCGCGGGGTGAAGAAGAAAAGCACCAGCGGAGCCTGCCTGAATATCAGGTCCTCCCCTTTCATGAAGCGCCGCAGAACCGCCCCATACCCGGAGACGGCTCCGATCAGCCGGAGCGGGCCGATCTTCCAGAACGGCCGCAGCGCCCTTCTGACGCTCTCGTGGAGTGACCCGGCCTCCGCCCCTCCGAACGCGCGCACGACGATCCCGCACCTGTTGACGCCCGTGGGGCAGTAGCCGATCACGGACAGCATCTTCGCCCTTTCGGCCTCCGTCACCTCCACCGGCGCGAACACCCTCACCGATCTCCTGCCGGAATAGAGCTCAAGCAGCGGATCGATGCCGCATGCGGCGGAAGATCCCGGCAGGCTTCCGGAATGGAAGGCGTCCACGGGGCAGAAGGCGGAGCAGTGTCCACAGGAGATGCACCTGCGGAGATCGAAGGCCGGAGGAACTCCGGCGCCGCCGGACGCCGCGCCCGAGGGACAGACGGCGGAGCACCTCCCGCAGCTCGTGCAGAGGCCTCTGTCGATGGCTTCCTCAGGGGAGAATCTCAATCGCCACCCCCGTCGTGGCTATGCCCGGGTTCACCAGCACGACCCCGGGACAGTTTCCGTAGGGCTCTCCGGGATCCCAGACGCCGTTGCCGTTCCTGTCCGTCCAGGCCGATACGGTGTACCTGCCTGCAGGGATGCCCTCGAGAACGAACGGACCGCTCCGGATTCCGAAAGAAAAGGAATCGCCGCTGGAGCCGGCGGCCGTTACACCTATCACGATGTTCGCCCCGCCCCCTCTGACGACTCCCTCGATCGAGCCGGGTTCGTCGCCCCAGGCGGCTACGAAGGCCCAGCCCGTCGTCTGGAGAGTGTCACCGGAAGGGGATTCGAGGCCGGACAGGATTTCGACTCTGTACTGCTCCTCGCCCATCAGGTCGTGCAGGGGTGCGAACTCGAACGATCTCGAATCCCTGGCGGTGAGCGTGCCCTCGACTTTCGAGCCGTCCAGCACCCTGGACAGGCTGAATCTGGTCAGAAGCGAATCGTAATCGACCCAGTCCGAGAAGGAGAAGGCGATGATCGTCGAGGCGGACACCTCCGTCGCGCCCGGCGGCGGGTACATGGATTGCAGTCTGAGAGAGTCGGTCGCGACGGAATCGACGGCGGTGAATTCGATCGAGTCCGGATCGGAGGCGTTGCCGAGAAGATCCTCTATGGTTCCGTCCGTCCGGAGTATGCAGAGTCCGGCCGGAAGAGCCCCGGTGGCCAGTATCAGCGATCTGGCGTCACGGGCGCCGGACCCCCAGCATCCGAGTATCCCGATCCGGGCTCCCGAGGGGTCGCTCAGCGAGAACGACGCTCCGGGGGCCGCCGGGATGGCGGGCTGTTCGTTGAAATCCACCTGAAGATGGAATGCGTCCAGGGAAGTCACCGATACGAGCCTGGGGCCGACGGTGTCCACGACGGTCAGAACCATATCGAGGGTGAGCGTGTCGGCCGCCGGAAGGACCAGGGTGGTCTCGGCACCTGCTTCCATGTCGCGCTCCCACGTCATGCTCCTGTCCAGATCCTCGTAGCAGAGGACGGAGTAGCCGCCTCCGGGAAGCCAGCCCGCGAAAGCGATGCCTGTCGAGTCCGGAGTCGTCCTGCGCACGAGTTCATTCGACTCGTCGGTGACTTCGACCCGCACCTCCGCGCCGAACACGGTTCCGCCCTGCCTGGCCGTCGATATCCTGATGACCCCCGAAGGCAGCGTGTCCAGACCGCTGTAGGCGAAGTCGAGCGTCGCGCCCAGTTCGTTGCCATGCTGGTCGGAGAGGGATGACGGGATGTGGACGAGCAGTGTGCGGGCTCCGAGAGGCTCTTCGAGCGAGATCGTAATCGATCTCTGCGAACTGCCGATCCTGGCCGGGATACGCGGGAAGAGCTGCGCCTCGATGGTGCTCTGCTGAAGCCTCTCGTCCCATGATATCGTGATTCTGTCCAGTTCCGGCACCCCGGCCGAGGGAGGCGGAGAAACCGAGACCACCGAAGGCGGGGATTTGTCCTCCGGGCCTCCCGACGGAGCCACTATGCGGGCGCATCCGGCGGCGAGGATCAGAGACATGACGAAGAGCGAGGCGTCCCTCGATCTCACTGGCGCCGGCTCCTGGGCTGGGAGGGGTTCCGGAGGGCGGAAGCCCTCCTGTAGAAGCTCGACGCTTCCGTGTACCGTTTCTGCTTCTCCAGGACGATGGCCAGTTCGGAAAGGATGTCGGGATCGTCCGGCACGTGCTCGCAGGCCATCCGGAGATACTCCTCGGCGTTCGACAGCTTTTCCATGAGGTTGTAGCTCCTTCCGAGGAAGAAGAAGACGGCGGCATTGTCGCGGGACAGGTGCGAGGCGTTGATGAGGGTTTCGGCAGCTCGCTCGTAAAGCCCCCTGCGAAGAAGGGATACTCCCTCCAGGAAGACGAGTTCCTCGCGTGTCGCTCCGTTCCTGGCGGCCTTCTCCTCCCAGCCCTTGTCCCGCAGCGTGCCCAGGATATCGAGCAGACCCTTCGCCCTCATGAACAGGGCTCTCTCGGCCGTGGAGGGCGGCGTGTCCTCCTTCCCGGAGTCCGCCCTCTGAGCGGATCTGGGCTGCCTGGTCTTCTCCTGCTGCCCCTGGGTCTTCTTCGCGGCGTGTTCTCCGGCGGCCGGATCAGCCTCCGGCGCGGACGCCGGGGCGGCGACCTCCTCATCTTCAGGGGGAGTTTCCATAGCTGAAACCGGTTTCCGCGGGGCTTCCCCGGAGGGAGGCTCGGGCGTAACCAGCACAGGCTCCGACATAATTCTTTCGAGGTCCGTCTGTGCCTCCTCGACCGGTTCCTCTCCGGAGGCCGCGAACAGGGCCATCTGCCTCCCGGTCAGCCCGTCGGCGATCAGCTTGCGGAACGAGGCCAGTTGACGCTTCTCGTCGTCCATCTTGATGAGGGGGCGGAGGTGGAACTCGCTGATGTTCTCGGTGATCAGCAGTTCGCGCCTGATCTGGAGGGGCAGCTTCAGGACGTTGAGCACCTGTGTGATCCGGGCTCTGGAGAAGTTCAGCAGCTCCGCAAGCCTGCTCCTGTTGGGGACGATGGACATCCGGAGCAGGCCGTCGAAGAGGAGCGCCTCCTCCAGGCTGTTCTTCACCGACTTGTGAGCGATCGGGACGTGTATGGGATTCCTCACGACCATGGCCCTGATCGAGAGCATGCCGGCCGCTCTGGCCCGCCAGAAGGAGTCGTGGTTGATCAGAAGCGAGAATCTGCCCTCCTCCTCGATGAGAATCGGAGGAGGCACGGGTTCGACCCCGGGAGACTCCGGGCTCCAGCCTTCGGGCGGATCGAGGGAGTCGATCTCCTCGATCTTCACCTCTTCGAGCGGGATATGCTCGGAAAGCGGTTCAACTGCCTTCTGCACTGCCAGTCCCTCCATCCGCGAATGATCGATCCCATCCCTCGAAAAGGGCGGGACCGAGAGATGCCGGATCTCCTCCGTCGGAAACGAGATCCGCGGGAAGCCTGCCGAGCATGTTCCTCTGCCTCCTCGAAAAGCGCCATGTCCCGTTCACGATCGCTGTCGTGGTCTCCTCGGAAGACCGGCCGGCGTCGATGGAATCGAGCACCTCCCTGTATCCTATCGTCCTTCCCGGCGCGCAGCCCCGCCCGTAGCCCATCGCGAGCAGGCGTCCGACTTCCGCCTCCAGTCCGTCCTCCATCATCCTGTTCACCCGCAGGGATATCCTCGCCCGGAGCGCGGCTCCGGGAATCTCTATCCTCGCGATGCGGAAGGTGAACCCGCTTCTTCGTCCAGCACCGGTTCTGAGGACGGATGCACGGCGTCCCGACAGAATGGTTATCTCCAGGGCCCTGAGCGTTCTGACCGCGTCACCGGCCCCGATGGTTTTAGAGGAAACCGGGTCCAGCCTCGCCAGAAACCTGCGCAGAAAGCCCGCAGAGGATGCTTCGCAGGCGGAGAGAACCGTGCGGAGGGCGGGATGTGCGGGAGGCAGGTCGTCGAAAGGTCCGGTCAGTGCCCGGATGTAGAGGCCGGTTCCACCGACGATCACAGGCACGGCTCCCCTTGCGGAGATCTCGAGGATGAGCCGGGCGGCCTCCCGCGCGAACGAGCCGGCGGAAAAGCAGCCGTCCGGGTCTGCGATGTCGATCAGATGGTGGGGCAGCGCCGCCGTTTCCGCCCTGCCGGGCTTGGCCGTGCCTATGTCCATGTATCTGTAGACCTGACGGGAGTCGGCGCTGATCACCTCTATCGGGTAGTCCCGGGCGAGAGCCAGTGCGAGAGCGGTCTTCCCGGTTGCAGTGCAACCTGTTATCACCGGCACGGGAGGAAGGCGGATCATCTGCCGAACCTCCTGGCCAGCTCGTCGTAAGAAATCTCGATGAGTGTTGGCCTTCCGTGCGGGCAATGGAAGGGATCCTTCGTTGCGAACAGCATGTCCAGGAGTTCGGCGGCCTGGACTGGATCGAGGCTGTCGCCGAGCTTGACCGCTCCGGCGCAGGCTGCAGCGGCCGCGATCTGGTCCTGTGGAGGGAGAGAGGCCCTGGAGGGGTCCGACAGGGAGGCCAGAATCTCGTGTACCGCCTCCACCCCGTGCCTGACCCCCTCGGGAACCGCGCAGAGCATGAGGCGCCCCCCCGATTCCTGTATGTCGAAGCCGGCCTCGGCTATCATGTCGGAATAGAGCCCGAGCTGTTCGAGAGAGGCCGGATCGAGGTCGAGCCGCTCCGGCAGGAGCAGGCGCTGCTGCCCCGGACGGCCGGAGGGGCCCTTCCTGATGCTCTCGAAGAGGATTCTCTCGTGCGCGGCGTGAGGGTCTACTATCACGATCCCCCCTGCCATGGCCGAGACCAGGTAGCTCCTGCCCACCTGATAGATGGCGGCTGAAGGAGGCGGGGACGCTTCCTTTCGAAGCACACCACCGGGGGACTGAAGCTCGAATGCAGTCTCGAAGAGACTCGACGAAACCGGATAGCCGGATTCCTTCCCGAGGGCCGATCCGCCTGCGCTCCCGACGGCCGTCAGGCTCCAGCCACCCCCGCCACCGGCATTCAGGTTACCACCGGCAGCCGTCAGGCTCCCGCGCACCTCCTCCGTCCTGCGGCCCGTCGCATCCTCGACCGCCGATGCGACGAGGGCCTGGATCATCGAAGGCACGCGCATCCTGGCCTCCAGCTTCGCGGGGTGTACGTTCACGTCGTAGTCTCCCGGGGATAGTTCGAGGCTGCAGACGCAAAGGGGAAACCCGGAAGGCCCGCCCAGCATGCTCTCGAGGACATATCCCACGGCCCTGATCGAAACAGGCCTGCCGTTGAGCACGGTGTACCAGTTCTGTCTGGAGGAGGTGCGCCTCTCGGGGAAGAGGAGTATCCGAGCGCTCCTCGCGCCGTCCGAGGCCAGCCCGGTGACGGCTCCGGTTCCACGGGGAAGCTGGAATCTGGTTATGACGCGGGATTCGAGCGTGCCGGCGGGTATGGAGAAGACTCTCCGTCCGTCGCTCGTGAGAGAGATGGACACATCCAGCCTCGAGAAGGCCAGCGCCTCGAGATGACGGATGATCCACGACTCCTCGGTCTTCTCCGACCTGAGGAACTTCCTCCTCGCGGGCTGGTTGAAGAATACGCCCGACGCCACGATGGTCGTGCCCCTGGTCCTCGCGGCCGGTTCGACCCCTCCGAGTACGCCTCCGTCTATCGTAAGCCTCCAGGCCCCGGCTCCGTCGGATGTGACGATGGACATGTGGGTCACGGCTGCGATGCTGGGCAGGGCCTCGCCCCGGAATCCGAGCGTGGTCATGCTCTCCAGGTCCGAAGCCCTGGCGATCTTGCTGGTCGCATGCCTCTGCACCGAGAGGAGCAGGTCGTGCCGCGACATCCCGGAACCGTCGTCCCTTACGGTTATCGACTGCCGGCCCCCCCTCTCGATCTCCACCTCCACGGACGAGGCTCCTGCATCGATCGAGTTCTCGACCAGCTCCTTCACGATGGATGACGGCCGCTCGACCACCTCGCCGGCGGAGATGAGGTTGACCACCTCGTCGCTGAGAACCCGGATCGCCTGCAAGACTCCTCCATGGATGGTGCCGGGAGAGGGATTCGAACCCTCACGGCCTCGGGCCGACGGATTTTAAGTCCGTTGTGTCTGCCGTTCCACCACCCCGGCGTTTGTTAACGCAGGCATAGTATGGACAAGAGACGACGAGCCGGCCAGCCGGCGGCGCCTAGTCGATCCTGATGTAGCTCGATCCCTTCGCGCCGCAGATCGGGCAGGTGTCGGGAGCGCCGCGCTCGGCCGTATGACCGCACACGGGGCAGACGAAGTAGGGATACTGCTCGGCATCCGATCCGCCCAGGCCATCCAGCATCTTCTGGTAGAGACCGGCATGGATTTCCTCGACGGCCTTTGCGAACTCGAACGACCTGAGGGCCTGCTTCTCTCCCGCAGCCTTCGCGCGTTCGATCATGGGCGGATACATGCTCTTGAACTCGTAAACCTCGCCGTCAACCGCATTCTTCAGGTTGTCGGCCGTCCCGCCGATGCCGCCCATGGCGCGGAGGTGCGAAAGGGCATGCACGGTTTCGGCTTCGGCCACGGCCCTGAAGAGCCTCGCGGCCTGCGGGTGGCCGTCCTGCTCCGCTTTCCGCGCGAATGCGAGATACTTCCTGTTGGCCTGCGATTCGCCCGCGAAGGCTTCCTTGAGATCGTCCAGAGTGCTGCTCATGGTTTCCTCCCGTGGTTTGTGCGTTTCGCCCGCGAGCCCGGATCGGTCGCAGGGCGGTCTGTGGAATCTACAAAAGAGGAAGGCCGGGGTGGATAAGGCGGATTTCAGAGACGCGGCCCGGCGTCCCCGCTGAAGTCCGGGCCCGAGCTGAAGCAGAGCGCCACTGCGGTTACACCGGACCTGTTCTCGAAGACGTGGGGAACTCCGGGCGGTATCACCAGCAGGCGGTCGCTCGACGGAGACATCATCTCCTCGTGCCCAGTCTCCATGTCCACGATGGCGACGGTGCCGCCGAGCACGGCCACCTGCTCGTCGCGACCCTCGTGGACGTGGCCGCCGCGCCTGCATCCGGGCTCTATGGAGAATGCGTGGCAGTGCGTAACCGCCGTGGGATCAGCGAGATGATCGAACGGGTTGATCACCCAGCCCCTCTCGTCCCTGTGCATCTCCTTCGGCACCGAGCCGAACCTGTTCCGGTCTCTCCCAGTCATCGAGATACCTCCTGAGCAGCGCAGCCCTGGTTTTTCCTATGCCCGGGATCTTGCCCAGGTCCTCCTCCGTCGCCGCCCGCAGCCTGTCGACGCTTCCGAAGGTGGACAGGAGAAGCCCGCGCAGGGCCGGACCTATCCCCGGAATGTCGTCGAGCACGGATCTCATCTCCCCTCTCGAACGGCTGGTCCTGTGGTAGTGGAGGACAAAGCGGTGAGCCTCGTCCCTCATCGCGATGAGAAGCCTCATGGGAGGCTCGTCGACAGGCCTCGATATCTTTCTCTCCTCATTCCCGCAGAGCAGCGTCTCCTCCTTTTCGGCGATCGCCACGAAGAGCGTTCGCAGAGCGACGTCGCCCGCCGCCCCGATCGCGGCCCGGAGCTGTGTGATTCCTCCGTCGATGAGGAAGAGCGAGGGGATCTCCCCCTCCCCGGCTCCGGCCAGATATCTCCTCACCGCGTCCGCTATCATCGCCGGATCGTTCCTGCCTATCTCCGCGTCCATCGAGAAACGCCTGTACCCCGCCTTGTCCGGCCTCCCGTCCCGGAAGCTCACCAGGGCGGCCACGGGGAAAGAACCCTGGATCGTCGAGGCATCCAGCGCCACCATCCAGCGCGGTGGGGCGGGCAGGCCGAGCATGTCGGCAAGCCCCTCCAGGGCGGCCTCCGTCCTTTCCCTCCTGCCTCCCGGCCTCTTCCACTCCAGCCTCGCCAGGAAGTGCTCCAGGTCCTTCAGGGCCACCTCGACGAGTTCCCTCATGGCGCCGCGCACCGGCGAGATCAGGCTGACGGCGCTTCCACGCCTCCCCTTCAGCCACTCCTCCAGCACGCCGGCATCGGAGGGAGGTTCCATAGCCACGACCTCCCGGGGGATGTCGCCGGTTTCCGCGTAGTATGTTCGAATAAGGACCGAGAGCCTCTCCGGGACTGCGGCCAGCTTCCACCTGCTCTCGAAGGGCAGCCTCACCACTCCGGTGAAACGACCCGACCTCATCTGCAGGATGATGCCCCAGTTCTCCCTGACTGCCGCTATGTCCCTGCTCACACGATCCCTGACCGCCTCCGGCGCGGGCCATCCGAGGGAATCCAGTCTGGTCAGCAGGTTCCTCCAGCGCGCCGCCTCCTCGTACCTCATCGAGGCGGCGCACTCCTCCATGAGGTCGGAGATGCCGCGCCTGGCGCCCTCCCAGTCGCCCTTCAGCACCCTGAGCACCGAAGAGACATTCTCCGAGTACCCTGCGGTTCCATTGACGCACGGGGCCGGGCACCTGGAGATCTGGCCCAGGAGGCAGCTCCTTCCGGGTGCGCCGGATGGACGGGGAGTGCGGCACCTCCGGAGGGGAAAGGCCTCCTGAAGGAACTCGACCAGCGCTCTGAGGGTGCGGGCGTCGGGGTAGGGTCCGAATCGCGGGATATCTCTGGACGGGTCGATCTTCCGTGTCACCAGCAGGCGCGGCAGTTCCTCGTCCATCGTCAGTTCGAGGTAGGGATAGCGCTGGTCCTGCCTGAGCCGGACATTGAGTGGCGGCTTGTGTATCCTTATCAGGTCGGCTTCGAGGACGAGCGCCTCCAGCTCGGAACGGGTGACGGTCCACTCCACCGAGCAGGACTTCTCGAGGATGATCCTGTGCCTCTCGTCGCCGGGGTTCGAGAGGTGGCCCCGGAGCCTCCTGCTTATGTCTATAGCTTTGCCGATGTAGAGGATACGGCCCGAGGCGTCCACGAAGCGGTAGACCCCTGGCAGATGCGGGGCGCCTTCTACTGCGGCCTCAAGAGAGGTCTTCCCGTCCACGGCGGAAGACGAACCTCCTCAGCGTTGCGACCCCGGCGCCTCCAGCGAGAGCGAAGACGATCAGGAAACAGGCCATCGAAGAGACGGCGGCGACCCCGAGCGCAATCAGGCCCGGGAGGAAACCTCCGGAACACATCCCCGCCACCCGCGGCTTCAACAGGACGAGGAGTCCGAGGCAGGCGGCGGACGCCGGAAGGGTTGCCGCCCATGCGCGCACGGGCGCTCCTCCTCCACGCCCCAGCCTTCTCCTCATGGCTATCCGTAAGGCCACGAGATTGGCCGCCGACGAAAGGCTCGTCGCCAGCGCGACTCCCGCCAGGGGCCTCTCCCAGCCCGTCCGGATGAACAGCAGGGACAGCAGGACGTTGAGCACGATGTTCAGCCCCATGCTGGCCATGCCGATCATGGCGGGGGTATGCGTGTCCTTCATGGCGTAGAACACCGGTGCGGTGATCTTCACTCCGCCGTAGAACAGGAGGCCGAGGGAGTAATAGATCAGAGCCGCCGTGGTGAGATCGACCGAATCCGCTCCGAAGGCGCCCCTGGCCAGGAGCACCGTGATGGTTTCACGGCCCAGCGCCGTGATGAATATGGTCGCCGGCAGGAGCAGCGCGGCCAGCCCCAGAGTGGCATAGCCCAGGGTCTTCCTGGCCTCTTCGAGCCTGTTCAGCGCGGCCTGGCGGCTTAGCGTCGGCAGCAGCGCGGTGGCTGCGGCCACTGCGAAGATGCCCAGCGGGAACTGCATGATCCTGTTCCCGTAGGAGAGGGCGGCCACGCTGCCCTCCTCCAGGACCGATGCCACCATCTGGTCCACCAGGATGTTGAACTCCGCGGCTACGAGACCCACAAGCGCCGGCACGGCGAGACGCAGAACCGTCTTGAGCGCCGGATCTCCGAAGGAGAAGTCCGGGCGGATGGAGAAGCCGTTCCTGCGGAGAGCCGGGAGCTGAACCAGGAGCTGTGCCGCCCCGCCCGCCAGGATGCCCGCCGAATACGGCCAGACGGGTTCATCCGGACGCCAGAGCAACGGCAGCGCGAAAAGGCCGCAGAGAGCGGAGATGTTGAAGAGGATCGGCCCCAGTGTGGGCGTGAGGAAGTGTCTGGCGCTGTTCAGAATCCCCATCACCACGGCGGCTGTGCCGACGAAGAGGATGTAGGGGAACATAAACCGGAGAAGTCTGGTCGCCAGAAGGGTCTTGCCCGGCTCGCCCTCGAAGCCGGGGGCGAAGAGTCTTACCAGCAGAGGGGCTGCGAGGATGCCCGCTATGGTGATGACGGTGAGGCAGACGACGGTGAAGGTGACGATTCTGGACCCCAGCCTGGAGCCCTCCGCCCTGCCCTTGTCGACGAGAGTCGAGGTGAGGGTGGGCACGAGAGCCGCGCTGACGGTGGATTCGCCGAACAGCCTCCGAAGGATGTTGGGGATCACGAATGCGAGCGTGAAGGCGTCTGCGGCGATGCCCGTCCCCAGAACCGCCGCCTGACCGATGTCCCTCGCAAGCCCCAGAAGCCTGCTGACTAGGGTGAGGATGCCCATCATGCCGGCGGCCCGGGCGACCTTCCCGCCTTCCTGCTGGATGGAACCGAGCGCCGCCGGTCCCTCTTCCCGCACTTCCCTCTCCATTTCAGTCACAGAATCATCCTTCCCTCACATGGGGCGTTCCGTCGGGCCTCCGATCCCGGCCGGCGCGCAGCCGGGCGATGGCTGGAAGATGACGAAGAACCGCTGCGGAGGGTAACGGATCCCGGGCGAAGCAGGCTGAAGTCCTTACATTTCGAAGAGAGCAGCCGGACAGGCCGGTCCACCATCGACCTCCTCGAGCGAGAAACCGCCGCCCGACAAGGACAGACCCCGGGAGAAGGCCGCGATCCTCGCCGGCAGGTTCCAGATCCTCTGTGTCCCGTTCTCCTGGCGCACCGGCAGCCTGGGGAGCAGAATCTGCGAACCCGGAGCGACGATGTCGGGAAGCCGTCCGCAGGCGCAGAGGGAAGCCGGGGTGGAGAGGTCGAACAGATCGGTGGTCTCGAGGCTCTCGATCGCGGCCGGTCCCCCGCCCTGGAGAAGCCAGAGGGCCAGCGAGGCGGACGCGGAGGGCCCGTCCAGTCCCGCCAGCCTGTGCCTGAGAAGGGAATCGGCCGATCCGCCGGTGAGTACTTCGAGCGCGAACGATCCGTCCGGGGCGACAGTCCATGTCTCCCTCCAGAAGTCCTCGGGGCCGCCGGCCGGAGGTTCGAGCGGCCTGCCGCAGCCCGGCCCCAGGATGTCCATCGACTCCCTGTCGGGGACATGGAACGCGCTGTTCAGATATGCCGATGGATCGATGAGCAGCACTCGCCCGTCAGCCAGGGCGATGGAAACGAGAGGCCTGTCCCAGTCCGACGGGATCGGCACCTCCGCCCTGTCTGCGGCGCCGAAGAGGAGTTCGGCGTCCATGTCCATCGCCTCGAGGATCGAGACCGCCACCAGGGCCATCTCCAGTCTGTCGGCCGACCTCGTTCTCATGAGGGTTTCGAGGGGATCGACCTCCAGGAGGGACGCCGGATGCCCGGCGCTCTTCAACCTGAAGCTGTTGCACAGAATGGTCCGCAGCCTGGCTGCGATCATCGTCCCGTCGGCGCCGGAGGCGGCGGCTTCGATCGCGGCCCCCCTGACGGAGGAGGGCACGGGCGCGTTCGCGGCCTCGTCGAACGAGGTCCGCAGGAATTCGTACAGGTCGTCCCAGTCGGTGAAGCACGAGACCGACAGGCGCCCCGCCGATGGTCCGGCGGTGAAGACGGCGTCCCGGCCGTCCATGGAAAATTCGTATCCCTCTCCGGACCAGACCGGCTCACGGCCGGAGTCCCTGAAGACTATCCGGACGCTGTCGGGCCACTCCGGGGCGGTGAAGTCGAACCATGCGCCACGGCTCCAGGCGGAACTCCTGTCCGTGACCGTGGCGCGGAGGAAGCCGCCCTCCCCCATCGCTCCAGGGAATGCCACGACCAGGGCCGAGGGCATGCCGGACACTACGCTGAGGGTATCGACGGCCCAGGCGGGCACGTCGATCCTGCCTCCGGTCGGAGAAGCCACCCAGGCCTCTTCGAGTTCGGCGTCCATGAAGGCGGGATCGAACGGGACGGGATACCGCCTCCCGGGGTAGCCGTCCACCGTAAGCTCCGTCACCAGAACCTCATCCCTCATGGACAGCTCCATGCCGAGGAAGGACGCGGAGGCGACTGCGGACGGCAGCAGCGAGGCGAGGACAAGGCCCGTCATCTTTCCTCCGTCAGGAGGATGCCGCGAGGCGAGCCGGCGCATCTGGCCAGCGCCGTTCTCCTGAGCCGGGAGACAGCGTGGTTTCCGAGATCGCAGGATTCAGACCATCTCAGCGAGTCTCCCTCGATCCGCACGGAGACCTCATGACCCTCGGCCGAAGCCGGTTCCGGCAGGGATGGAGCGAATCCCTCCGGGATGCAGATGGCGGCGTCCAGAAGTTCGATCATCGGCGTATCCGTACCCTCGGCCCGTCCGCTCGATCCCTCTCCGGCGAGGAGAAGGGCGGCGATCCTGGAGCCCGCCCTGTTCACGTCGACCAGCCCGGGGAGGATCATAGCCGAGGTGTCCCCGTCCCCGATCAGGCGGGAGGGGATGGTGATCGTACCCTCCACGGAGACGGCCGACAGGGGATCGTGGGGATCGCCCACGATACGGAGGGCGCTGGATGGAGAAGCTCCGAAGAGGGCTTCCAGCATTTCGGGCCAAGCTTCCACATCCACCCTGGAGAGCATGTCCCTCCAGAGTTCGTCCACCGCCCCAGTGAATCCGGCCTCGAAACCTCCCGAGAGGCTGTCCAGCCCGGACGAGAAGCCCAGCGACATCCGGATGGACAGGGTGTCGCATCCTTCGGAGGGGACCGTCTCGTACCCCCTGCACCATGGCGCGACGGGCAGCACGGGGAGGCCCCGCAGGGCGTACCCTGCGGGAGTGGAGTGGCCGGCCGTGGAAGGGTCGAGGATATCGATCGCCCCGTCCCTCTCGAGCAGAACGACCATGTGGTCGAAATCCCTGATCCCGCAGAGCTCGTCGAGAGGATGCGAGACCCTGGTCAGCCCGAGCCACGCCCGGCTCCCTGCCTCCCTCAGCAGTGCGGTGAGGAGGACGGACTTGTCCCTGCAGACTCCGCACCTGTCCTGGAGCGTCTGCAGAGGGGTCCTGGGGGTGAACCCCGGATGCGCCCCGATGCCTGCGCCGAGAAAGGAGATGCTCCTCGCCACCCAGGCCCTGAGGGAATCCGGATCACGCCCGACGGAGTCTATCACCATGGACAGGGCGGCCTCTTCGGCTCCACCGGCGCCGCCCGGGTCCAGAACGGGACAGAGCAGCGCCCCCAGCTCCTCCGGCGGGTGCGAGGCGATGATCACGCGCCGGGCCTCCATCTCCACCGGTACTCCCAGAGGAAGCGGGGGCAGCGCCGGCATCGGACCGCAGGGCCATTGCAGATGTCTCACGCCGCCGGCCTCGTAATCCGTCGAAGGCGGCGGCCCTGCGATCAGCAGCGGCGCTCCGGCGGGCCACCGGACCGAGAAGCAGCTCGACGCGATGCTGTCCGTGGACTGGGAGAAGAACGAGTAGCTGTAGGCGTCGACGAGCGGAAGCCTTTCGATCTCGCGACGGGTCGTGATGAAGAGGGTGTCCCCCGTCTCCACCCCTGTGAACTCGATCACCAGCTCCCTGAAATTGCTCTCCAGCCGGCCGGATGCGGCAAGTCCCGGCCTGGGCCTCTCCGTCACCCGGGCCTCGGCCTCCGGGCGACCCGGACGGACTGGATGGATCTCGGCCTTCACGACCATGACAGTCTCCATCGAACGGTCGTACGGGACGGAGAGGGACGAGAACCGGGCCACTCCGGAGGCGTTCAGGGGGATGATCGTCTCGTCCGAGACTTCCACGGCGAGGAGATCCGGGCTGCGGATCAGGTCCACCGAGGCCCGGTGATCCAGGAAGATGGCGTCCGGGCCGGACGAGACCAGCAGCGCCGCGGCCAGAGCGGAGGCCACGGCTATCCGATGGGCGGGAGGTCGAATCCGGGGAGGCTGCGGTCGAGCCCCAGCAGCGTTGCGCTCACGAGGCCCGCCTTGAGGGCCTCCACGTCGGTTCCGGAGGGATCCGTCAGGGTAGGATCGGGCATCCTGCCGTACCTGTAGGAGCGTCCGGGATCGAGCACGATGAAGGGCGCATCGGCCGAAAACCGGGCGGTCCTCGTCCAGACCGGCTGTCCGAGTTCCCGGAGAGGCAGGTCGGGTATGTTGAGGCTGAGAACGCAGGACCGGGGGATGAGCCGGTGGACGCCCGCCAGCAGGAGTTTTCGGACATAGGAGCCGGTGCAGCCCAGGTGCCGGGGGGTCTGCGAACCGGAGCTGACGGCTATCGATGGAATGTTCCAGAACGCGGCTTCGCTCGCGGCCGCTATGGTGCCGGAATAATGCACGTTGTTGGCCATGTTGGGCCCCGGATTGATCCCCGACACGACCACGTCCGGACGGACCCCGAGGAGCTCTCCAATGGCGAGCTTGACGCAGTCCGCCGGAGTCCCGCCGACGCACCAGGAACGATCGCCGCGCTTCTCCACGGACAGGTCGCGGTACAGGGTCAGCGCATGCCCCGTGCCGCTGCAGTGACCGGATGGAGCGACGACATAGGCGTCCCAGTCTTCCGACAGGGCGGAGGCGAGGGCTTCCAGCCCGGGCGCGTCTATGCCGTCGTCGTTCGTGACCAATACTATCATGGAAGCGTCTCCGGGGGTCAGAGCCGGGTTGTGAGGACGATCCGGTGTACGTCCCCGAGGGAGAGCGCGCCGGGAATCCAGGCGTAATCGAGTGCCCACCCGCCGTATGAGAGCCCGAGCCCTGCGGTGAGATCCTGGGAATCGCTACCGAACCTGTAACCGGTTCTGAGATCGAGCCAGCCGACCGGATTGAGTTCGACTCCCGCTCCGCCCGAGACCTCGTTGTCTATGGGCTTGCACATCTCGGCGGAGACCGAGACCGGACCGGCCAGAGGGAGGACCGGGGTGACCCTGGCGCCCGTCCTCCAGGTCATGGGCATCCTGTAACCGGGCCTCTCGCCGAAATCGACCGAAGGCCCCACGTTCTGGACCGCCAGTGCGATGTCGAGCCAGCCTGTCGGATGGAAGGCCGCGGATGCGTCGACAGCCATGCCCCAGTCGTCCGTATCCCAGATCTCCTCGTGGATGATCTTGGCGCCCAGACCGGCATCCACCGCACCGAGCCTCACCGCCGCGGCTCCGGATACGGCGAGGTCGAGATAGTCGAAGGTTCCGAGAGGCTCGGAGGTAGGCACGTCCCCGCGATATTCGAGACCGCCGGCGGAAATGGTGCTGATGCCGGCGGAGAATCGGAATCGCCCTCCGCCCCAGGTCAGGGCCGCCGCATTCTGAGTGGCGGAGCCCAGATAGCCGGCATGGCAGGCCGTGAGGGTGAGGCCGTCCACCCCTGCCAGCCCTGAAGGGCACGACATCCCTGAAAGGGGGCCCGAGTTCAGCAGTACCGTCCCGCCCAGAGCGGCCGCGCGGGCGGAGACTTCGACCTTCAGGAACTGGAAGGCCGAAGCGCCCGCGTCCCGGTATATTCCGTCATCGGCGCGAGCCGTGAGGCAGGCGAACAGAGCCACCGGCAGGATTCGTCTCATTGGACCTCCGTGTTCTGGCGATCAATCTATCTGATACCCTCCCCGATGACAACGGTTCCACGCTGCCGGTCGGGCCTGGAGTATGACATGGCACATTCTGTTCAGCTCAGATCGGGCGCATCGGACGGACCGAGGAACATGGCGGTCGATTCCCTGCTCCTGTCGATGGCGGAGCGGGGCGAGACAGGCTTCGCCCTGCGCACATACCTTTGGGAACCGGCCTGCGTGTCCATCGGCAGGCTGCAGGACCCGTCCAGGGAGATCTGCGCGGAGAGGCTCCGGGCCGGCGGGATCGGAGCGGTTCGGAGGCCTACCGGCGGCAGGGCGGTCTGGCACGAATCCGAACTCACCTACTGCATTGCAGCCTGTCCGGACCACTTCCTCGCAAAGTGCGGAATAGAGGAGGCCCTCGCTTGGACCGGTTCCGCGCTCGCCGATGCGCTTGCATCGATGGGTCTTCCCGCCGTGCTGGCCAGGGCGGACAGGCATTCGCTCCATCCCAGGATGCCTGCCAATCCGTGCTTCACCTCCCACGGCAGGATGGAGGTGACCATCGGGGGTGCCAAGGTCGTCGGCAGCGCCCAGGCCCGCCGCCATGGAGCATTCCTCGAACATGGCTCCATGATCGTGAGAAACGATCAGGTCCGCCTCGCGGACTTCCTCCCGGGGACCGACCCCGGGTCCAGGGAGGCCGTGCGCGCCATACTGTCGGGAACCGTGCGCGGGCTCGCGGACTTCGACCCCGGGATAACGCCGGAATCGCTGAGGGAGCCGGTCCACCGGGCCTTCTCCCGGGCGCTGGGCGAAGAGCCTGTGGAGATGGACGAATACGGGCTCGACTCGTGCGAACTCTCACGACTGGAGTCCTCCTTCAGGCTGGAGGCCGCTGCATGGGCATGAAGATTACGACGGCCCCCGCATGGGACTGTGGACGACCGTTTGCGGCACACCGGGCGATCGACCAGGAAGGGAGACCGGAGCGATGAAGTGCGGGAAGCCGGAATGGCTCCGGTCCGTCACTCTGGGAGGAGTGGAGGCGGCCAGGGTCCGGAGCCTCATAGACGGGGCGGGGCTGCATACTGTCTGCAGGGAGGCCGCCTGCCCGAACCAGGGGCGCTGCTTCGAGAACGGGACGGCGACGTTCCTGATCCTCGGCGATACCTGCACGAGACGATGCGCCTACTGCGCCGTGCGGAAGGCGTCGGGCCCCGTTCCCCCTCCCCCGCCGGACGAACCGGAGAGGGTGGCTTCGGCCGTCGAAGCCCTCGGCCTGAAGTACGCAGTAGTCACGTCCGTCACCAGGGACGACCTGGCGGACGGCGGAGCATCCATTTTCGCCGACACGATAGCGGCCATACGGAAGCGATCCCCTTCGACGAAGGTGGAGGTACTGACGCCGGACTTCAAGGGCTGCGGCAGGAGTCTGTCGATCGTAGGCGAGGCCCGCCCCGACGTCTTCAACCATAACGTAGAGACAGTCGAGAGGCTCTTCCCGGCGCTCCGCCCCGGGGCTTCCTACAGGACTTCCCTGGACCTGCTTTCGACCTTCCGACGCATCCAGCCGGGGATTCCCACCAAAAGCGGGATCATGCTGGGGCTCGGCGAGAGCGCCGAGGACATCAGATCGACTCTGGCGGACCTGAGGAGCGCGGGCGTAACCATGCTCACACTGGGCCAGTACCTCCAGCCGACCCGAAACCACCAGCCGGTGGACAGGTTCGTGACGCCGGCGGAGTTCGACCAGTGGCGCTCGGAGGCTCTGGCCGCAGGATTCGCCGCCGTGGCCTCCGGTCCTCTCGTCAGGAGTTCCTTCGACGCCGCCGCGGCATATGCCGGCCTGTCCGTCCATGGAGAAGGCCGGGAATGACACCGGCGCCCGAGGGGTACGCTCGCGGTTTCACGCTCGCACCCATGGCCGGCTTTACGGACTCCGCCTTCAGGACGATAGCGAGGAGGCATGGGGCCACGGCCGTCGTGACCGAGATGGTAAGCGTCCAGGGCCTTTCGAGGAGGAACTCCGGTTCCTGCCGCCTGCTCGCCTTCAGGGAGGAGGAGAAGCCCATCGGCGTTCAGCTCTACGGCGCGGAGCCCGAGGCATTCGAGAGGGCGGCCTCGATCGTATCCAGGATGGGATTCGACTTCATCGACATCAATGCCGGCTGCCCCGTCCGCAAGGTTCTGGCCAGCCGTTCCGGCGCGGCGCTCCTCAGGGACATCCCCAGACTGCTCGACGTCGTATCCGCCACCTCGGCAGGAGCGGGCGGGCTCCCCGTGACCCTCAAGATCAGGCTCGGCTGGGATCCTGAAAACCCCGTCCCCGACGACATCGGAGCGCTTGCGGCATCGAGGGGGGCTTCGGCCCTTTGCGTCCATGGACGCTTCAGGAGCGACATGTTCGACGGTCCGGTCAGAACAGCCGGGATCACAGCGATCGCAGGCGCCTCACCCATTCCCGTCGTGGCCAACGGAGACTCCACCAGCCCTTCCGCCGCCCTGCGGATGAGGGACGAGACAGGAGCGTCGGGGCTGCTCATCGGAAGGGGTGCCATCGGGCGACCCTGGTTCTTCCGGGAGCTGGCGGGCCTGGGGTCAATCCAGCCTGCCGCCGGGGAGTTCCGGGAGACGGTGATGGAGCATCTGAGGCTTTCCATGCTGGATGTTCCGGCGCCGTTCGTGTTCCATATGTTCAGGGGGCAGCTCGTCAGATACCTGAAGGGCTTCAAGGGTGCCGCCTCGCTGCGGTCGCTCGCGGTGGGAGTGGAATCCGAATCGGACGTGGCCGGAGTGCTCGAGGAGGCTTCAAAGATCATGGAGACTGCATGAAGAAGCTATGGCTGGTTCTCCCCGCCCTTGCGGCCGTGTCGTGCGGGCCCCGCGAGTCCGCTCCCCCTGCCGTGCTGACTGTCACAGGCGACAGGACCAGCGAATACGAATGGCAGGAGGGCGATTCCTGGAGATTCCTCGCCTGGGCCCTCCTGGATGCCGACCGGGGCGAGGGTCACGAGGCGCTTGCAATCATGTCCGGCCACCGGCCGGATGCCGCCCTTCGGCCGGGCACGAAGGTCCGGCTTCCGATCGACCCTTCGATGAGGGCGGAGCTGGATTCCAGGCTGACGGCGGCACGGCACGTGAGAACGGCCACCGCGCTGCACGAGGCGGGAGACGACGAAGCTTCAGGCAGGGAGCTCATGGAGGCCGTCGAGGCCGATCCTGGCTGGTCCATCCCCCGTTACGACCTGGCTCTCCTGATGCTGGAGCGAGGTCGGGCGGACTCCGCCAGGGAGCTGCTCGAACCCGTCTCGTCGAAGCCGAGGGCGGCCCTCCTGCTCGGGCTCATCGACTGGGAGAACGACGACGTGCTCGCCGCGCGCAGAAGGCTCGAGACGGCGATCGCCACCGATGCCCCGCAGGCCGAGGCCCTCGCAGCCGCCGCCATCGCATACATGGTAACCGGAGACTCCTACCTGGCGAACAGACTCTGGACGAGGCTGCTCCAGGACGCCTCGGCCCCGAGCGAACTCAGGCTGATGGCCGTGCGGTTCTGCCTCGAGGGTCCCGGGTCGCGCCTGCCGTAACTCCTGGTGACGACAGGCCGCGGGGCGGATCAGAGGAACCTTCCCGCGCTCACTATTCTGCTGAAGTAGTACGGGTTCGCAAGGGACTGGCGCACGACTCCCCTTCTCGCGGAGGCATGTACGAAGAACCCGTCACCTATGTAGATGCCGCAGTGGGAAATGCCTCCGCCGGAAGTGTTGAAGAAAATGATGTCTCCGAACCTGAGATCCCCCGGCTGCACCTTTTCCGCAGCCTCCGCCTGCGTGCTGGCGGTCCGGGGGATCGAAACACCCATCTCGCGGAACACGGCCTGGGTGAAGCCCGAGCAGTCCACGCCGTTCTTCGTCTCTCCGCCGTACCTGTAGGGAGTCCCGATCCAGGCTTCGATGATGTCCATCATCCGGTTGTCGTCTGCAGAGACCGGGGCGCCTGCGGAGGAGGACACCCCGGCGGACCAGGCGGCTCCCCTGCAGTCGATCCCGCCCCCGGTATAGACCGGAGTGGAGGCGCATCCTGCAGCCAGGGCCGCCGCGGCGGCTACGGCGGGAAGGGCGCCGGAAAGCCTCCTCCGGTTCACGCCTAGTTCCTCGTCATCAGAGTGTCCCTGCCCGGTGGAACGGTCTCCGGACAGTCGAGGTTGTAATGCAGCCCGCGGCTCTCGCGCCGCAGGATGGCGGACCTGACGATGATCCCGGCCACGTCGCAGAGGTTCCTCAGCTCGAGGAGATCCATCTGCGGCAGAAGCGACCAGTAGTCCTCCTCGACCTCCCGGGAGATGACGTCCAGGATGCGCAGGGCGCGGGTGAGCCTGCGGTCCGTGCGGATTATCCCAACGTAGTCCCACATGGTGCTCCTGACCGCAGCCCAGTCGTGGTCTATCAGGACGCTCTCGCTCAGAGGCCTGGCCCTGCCGAAGTACCAGTCGCGGACCGAGAGCCCGGCCGGCAGCGGGTCGATCGAACCCGTCGTCGAACGGGCCGCCTCGATCCCCATCACGCCGGCCTCGAGAAGGCTGTTGCTGCCCAGCCTGTTGGCGCCGTGCAGGCCGGTAGAGGCAGCCTCGCCTATGACTCGGAGCCCCTTCATGGAGGTGGAGCCGTCGATACCCGCCACCACCCCTCCGACGCAGTAATGCGCCGCGGGCACGACGGGTATCGGCTCTTCCCACGGGCAGATGCCTACTGACATCACACCCTCCGTGACCTCCGGGAATCTCTCCTCCAGCGCCTTCCTGCCGAGCGCCCTGGCGTCCAGAACGACATGGTCGTGTCCCAGACGCTTCATCTCGGAATCTATCGCCCTGGCTACGACATCCCTCGGAGCCAGCTCCATCCGCACGGGATCGAAACGATCCATGAACCTCTCGCCGTCCAGGTTCAGGAGCATGGCCCCCTCTCCCCTGAGAGCCTCGGTGATCAGGAAGTTCCGCCTGTCCTTGTGATAGAGGCAGGTGGGATGGAACTGGTAGAACTCCATGTTGCGGACTGTCAGTCCGGCGCGCCAGGCCATCGCTATGCCGTCTCCCGTGGCCCAGTCGTCGTTGGACGTGTAGCGGTACACCTTCCCGGCGCCGCCGGTGGCTATGACGGTCTCCGAAGCGAGTACGGTATGAACCTCGCCGTCGACCAGGACATACGCCCCCAGACACCTGTCACCATGTCCCGATGCCAGGGAGAGTTCCTCGCGCGAGGCTGTGATGAGGTTTATGGCGAAGGCCCCCTCCATGATCTCGATGTTCTCCCTGGACCGGCATGCCCCTATGAGGCCTTCGCTTATCCATCGCCCGGTCCTGTCGAGGTAGTGCAGGATCCTTCGCCTGCTGTGCCCGCCCTCCATGGAGCCCGTCCCGCCGCCGGCGCCCTCGAGCTGTATGCCCCAGCCCGCGAGCTTTCGGATCAGATCGGGACCGCGGGAGATTATTTCCCTCGCGGCGTTGATATCGACCATTCCTCCGCCGGCCTTGATCGTGTCCTGGAGGTGGAGTTCGGTGCTGTCGTCGCTTCCTACCGGTGCGGCGATCCCTCCCTGCGCCAGGCTCGTGCTTCCCGTAGGAAGCTCGATCTTGCTCATCAGTATGACCTTCATGGAGGAGGGCAGCTCCAGCGCACAGGCCATGCCGGCCAGCCCTCCCCCTATCACGAGCACGTCGCATCTACGGTTCACGCTTCCCGCCTTCCCGGACCAGTCCGGCGATGTCTTCCAGCAATCTGTCCGATCCGCCCCAAACGTCCAGTTCGATCCTGAGTGCGCAGATGTTAAGCCTGATTCCCGGTTCGCCCAGCTTGACCGCATCCTTCTCGGTCGTCACCAGCAGGTCCGCCTTCAGGGCCTTCCTCTTCTCCTCCAGGGCTACCAGCTCCGCCACGGTGAAGACGTGGTGATCGGGGAAGTCCTGGAAATGCACGGTCTCGCATCCCGCCTCCGCCAGTGTCGTGCGGAAGGAGGAGGGTTGGCCTATCCCGCAGAAAGCCACCACCCTGAGACCCTTCGGATCGACGCTGCCGCCTCCGGGCATCTCGAGCGCGACCGGCACCGGACGGCTGTTCACGACGGACGCCCTGGTGGAGAACAGCGAGAGAGTCCTCGTGAGCCATTCCGGAGAGCGTCCGGCCGGCACCCGGTTCACCCAGAAGCAGTCGGCGGCGGACAGCGCCGAGGGGAACTCCCTCAGAGTGCCGGCGGGGATGACGCCTCCGGTTCCAAGCGGATGTTCGAAGTCCAGCACGACTATGTCCATGTCCCGGTGCAGCGTGAGATGCTGGAACCCGTCGTCCACCAGGACCAGGTCGGGCGAGACTTCCGCCGCGGCCCTGACGGCCGCCTGGGCCTTCGAGGGCCCGGCGAACACGCTGCAGCCGGGAAGCTGTTTCGCCAGCATCAGGACTTCGTCGGAGGGAGGGGAATCTGAAGACCAGGCCCCTAGGGATGCGTTCAGAGGCGGACCCGACCGCCGGTTGAGATCCCTCGCCGCCACCGCGATCTCGAACCCGGCGCTGACCAGCCTCCTGGCCAGCCATACCGTGACCGGGGTCTTGCCTATGCCGCCCACTTCGATGTTCCCCACGCTCACCACGGGAACGCAGGCGCGCAGCTTCCGGCCGAGCCCCAGCGAATACGCCCTCCTCCTGAGGTTTGCGGCGAGCCCGAAGACCGCCCCGGCGGGGCTGAGGGCCATCCCGGCGAAACGCCACCCCCCGCGCCGCTCTGCGATGCTCCTGAAGACCAGATCGGGTCTTTTCATGTTCAGATCACGATCCCCGCGAGGGCCAGAGCCGCGACGAACCTGTCGAGCGCCTCTCTGCCGCCGGAGGCTCCGAGACTTCTTATGATCGAGCGATCGAGCCCGCACGAGGCCATTGCGTGGAATGCGTCCGCTAGACCGTCCTCGTCGGCTACCCGCACCGCCCCGATCCTTACGCCTTCCTGGACGAGCGCCTCGAAACTCCCGTGACTGGGTCCGACGACGACCGGGACGCCTCTGAGGAGCGGCTCCATGACGTTGTGCCCTCCGAAGGGGGCGATGGTGCCGCCCACGAACGCAACATCCGCACAACCGTAGAGACGGGCGAGTATCCCTCTCTCGTCCAACAGGATGCAGTCACCGCCGGAGGCGGGTCCGCCCTCGGACCAGAGCTTCGTGCGTAAACCCTCGGAGCGGAGCAGGTCGGCCACTTCTCCGAGCCTCTCGAGATGCCTCGGCGCTATCACCGGGAAGAGACCGGCCTTCCGTGAAGCGAGGGCTACGGCCCTCTCCTCGCCGGGCCTCGTCGATCCTGCGACAATAACCGGGCCGCAGCCCGAAAACCTCGACGACCATCCGGCGGGGGGATCACCGGGATCGCGCAGGGCCTTGGTGTCGCCCGTGACTTCGATCACGGAAGGATCGACGCCGAGGGACTCGAACCTCTCAGCATCTCCAGGAGTCCGGCACTGGATCGCGCAGAAGCACGACAAAAGCCTGCCGATCCGACGGCCGGCGAGCAGCCGGTAGTTCCTCAGGCTGGATTCCGAGAGCCTGGCGTTCACCGCGATGCAGGGCACCGATCTGAGAAGGGCGCCCATGAGGAGGTTGGGCCATATCTCCGTCTCCGCTATCACGAGCGCCCGGGGGGCCGTCGATTCCAGGAATCTCTCCACGAACACGGGCGAGTCGAGGGGGAGGAACGACCCCGGGAGGCCCGATCTCGAAACAGCCTCCCTGCCCGCCGGGGTGAAGCATGTGAGATGGACGGGAAGGCCGCGGGAGGCGAGGTGCCCGGCGAGCGGGAGAATGCCGTTGACCTCCCCCGCCGACGATCCGTGCAGCACGACCGGTCTGTCGCTTCTCGACGGGACGATTCCGCGCCTTTCGAGCCTCTCGTTCCCGGGTCTTCCAATCAGCGCCGCCTGTGCGGCGAAGCCCAGCATCCTGCCGGCCGCGCCTGCGACCCTCTCGAACAGTCTGCCCTGAGTGCAGGCTAGGAAATCCGCCATCCCCGTGACCCTTGCCATCTCGCGTTCGACATGGAGTGCGGCCTGTTCCGGGGTCATCCGGGGAGGAGATGGAGGGATGGGCCTGCCCTCGACAATCGTCATGCGTGCGAAGGGAAGCGGCAGGCGGAAGGAGTCCCAGGAGCCGAATACCAGGGCGGGGCAGCCGGAGGCTGCGATGGGAACCGCAGGCCTTCGCCCCAGCCTGGATATCAGGACCAGCCCGGGTTTCGCCTTGAAGGCGGGCCCGCGTGGACCGTCGGGGGTTATCGCGCAATCCGTACCGGACCTGAGGACGGACGCCATGCGCTTGAGAGCCGCTGCTCCACCTCTGGTGCTCGAACCGCGTACCACGGAGAAGCCAAGGAGCTTGGCGACCTTCGCTACATAGTCGCCGTCCCTGTGCAGGCTTATCAGGGTCGTGATGCCTTCGCGCCTGTGGCTGAGCATCAGGGGAAGCTGCCGCGCATGCCAGAGACAGTAGAGCACCGGCCTGCCCCTGGGCCTGCCCGTCCGCCCGCCCGGAGGCCTCCTGTAGTCCACCCTCCAGCTCGCCATGAGGAGCCTGAGCAGGATCAGGCCGGCGAAACCGCGATCCTTCGAAACCAGGTCAGACAACGTTCATCTCCTGCAGCTTCCTGAGGATGGCTTCCGCCGCCCTCCCGGCCGCTCCGGGAGGCCCCAGCGCATCGCGTACGGCGCCTGCGGCCTCCAATGCATCCCGCCGCTCGCGTGTGTCGCCCAGAAGCGGAAGCACCGCATCGAACGCCTTTTCCGCGGTGGCATCACCCTGGATGAGCTCCGGGGCGACGGTCCTGCCGGATGCGATGCTGGCGAGACAGATCCTGTCCACGCCGCGAACGAGCAGCCTGGCTATACCGTAGTTCAATGGGGATGTCCTGTACATCAGCACGAACGGTACTCCGTGCAGGGAGGCTTCGAGCGTGGCCGTGCCCGAGCAGACCAGAGCCGCCCTGGCGCTCGAAAGCGCCGCCGACGTGCCCTCCACGAGCCTGCAGCCCAGGGCGGAGGCCTTCGAGTAGAGCGCCCCGGGTACGGTTCTCGAAACCGCCACCACAGCCTCCCGCCGGTCTCCGGCGCGCCTGAGGAGTTCCACGCACCCCAGCATCGGCTCCATGAGCCTCTCGACCTCGTCCGGCCGGCTGCCCGGCAGGAGTGCGATATCCCCGCCGCCGGGCGAGGGACGGGGGATCGACTCGACCAGAGGGTGTCCGCACCAGACGGCATCGACCTCCAGAGCGGCATGGAAGCCGGCCTCGAACTCGAACAGCGTCGTGACGAGATCGACATGCCTGGCCATGCCTCGCGCCCGCCAGCCGCCCCAGGCCCAGAACTGGGGGGAGATGTGGTAGACTACGGGGAATCCCCTGCGGGACGCCCAGCGCGCCATTCTGAGATTGAAGCCGGGATAGTCCACGAGCAGCACCGCATCCGGCCTGCGTTCGAGGCACTCCCTCCTGAGCCGCTTCTCGAGTGAGAGTATCCTGCCTAGCGATTTCAGCACGGAGGAGAATCCCATCACCGAGAATTCCTCGAGATGAGCCGAGAGGTCCACACCCGAGGCTTCCATGTCATCCCCGCCCAGCCCGAAGAAACCGATGCCGGGAGACCTGGCGGACAGCTCCCTGCAGAGCTCGGCCGCCCTGAGATCGCCCGATGGCTCGCCCGCAGAGACGAAAAGGAGCATCAGGCCGATCCGGCGGTCGTCATCCTGGAGGTTATGAGTTCGGCGGCCCTTATGGCGCGGACCCCCTCCGCGGCTCCGACGAGCGGTCGCCCCCCTCCCCCGCAGGCCGACAGGAAATCCTGCAGCTCGCAGGTCAGGGGATCGGCATCGGTGACGACGACCGGAACAGGGCGAATGGATTCGCCGTCCACCTTCAACGCCTCCACGGTTCTTCCGGCGAAATCTATCGACACGTAGCCCCTCTGCTGGAAGAAGCGCAGCTTCCTCATCGGTTCCCGTGAGATGCGGCTGGCGGTCAGGTTGGCGACGGCCCCGTTGGCGAACATCACGCGTGCGCTGGCGATGTCGACCTTGTCGGTGAGGACGGCGACGCCCGAGGCGTGAACCTCGCTGACCGGCGATCTGACGAACGAGAGCACCAGATCGATGTCGTGGATCATGAGATCCATGACCACCGACACGTCGATCCCTCTGTGCTTGAAGGGCGCGAGCCTGTGTGCCTCCACGAACATGGGCGAGTCGATCAGCGCCCCGGCCGCGACGACGGCGGGGTTGAAGCGCTCCACGTGGCCGACGGCGAGCACGCGACCGAGCCTTTCGGCTTCCGATGCGAGACGGGCGGCCTGGATGGAATCCGAGGCGATCGGCTTCTCGACCAGCGTGTGGCACCCGGCGGCAAGAGCCTGCATAACGACGTCGTGGTGGGTGACCGTGTCCGAAGCTACCACCACGGCGTCCACCCTGGAAAGCAGCTCGGATGCGGAGGAAGCGGCCGCGACGCCCAGTTCCGAGGCGACCTCCGCGGTCCTGGCCTCCCTGGCGTCGAAAACCGTCACCTCCGAAGCGAGCGATCGCAGTATCCTGGCATGATGGTAGCCGAGATGGCCCACTCCTATTACTCCGACCCTCATCTATCCTCCGAATGTGGCCAGGATATCCGCAGCGTACCTGACATCCCTGTCCGCAAGTGAGAGATGTGTCACGAGCCTCAGACTCGATGGACCCATCGTGAGACAGCCGATGCCCAGCGTGCCCAGCGTGGCGACGACCGATTCCGAGCTTATGCCCGGGGAGCGCACCAGTACGATGTTGCTCTCGACGTTTTCGGGATCGGCCTCGAGTATGGGAGATGCGGCGGCGGCCCTGGCGAGAGTCTTCGCCCAGGTATGAGTCCTCTCCAGCCTCTTCAGATTGTGATCGAGAGCATAATGGCAGGCCGCGGCCAGGATCCCGGCCTGCCTCATGCCGCCGCCGTGCCGCTTGCGGAACCATCGCGCCCTGTCGACATTCTCCGCGCCTCCCGCGAGCACGGAGCCCACGGGACAGCCCAGCCCCTTGGAAAAGCAGACCGTCACCATCGAGAATCCCTCGCACAGTTCCGCTATGTCGCACCGGAGGGCCACTGCTGCATGCCACAGCCGGGCGCCGTCGAGGAACAGTCTTGCGCCGTGCGCCTCTGCCACTGTTTTGACGGCATCGAGCCTTTCCCGTGGGATCACCCTGCCTCCGAGGGTGTTGTGCGTGTTCTCCAGGCAGATCAGCCTCCGGGGCGCGAAGTGTATGTCGTCCGACCTGGCCAGGGCGGAGTCCATATCCGCGGGATCGGGAAGACCTTCCGGCCTCTCGTCGATCCTGTGGAGCTGTATCCCCGCGTTCAGCGCAGCCTGCGCTCCCTCGTAGATGTAGACATGACTTCTGCTTCCGCAGATCACCTCGTCGCCGGGCTCGGCCAGCACCCGGACGGCTACGCCGTTGGACATCGTCCCGCTGGGCATGAAGACGGCCCGCTCGAAGCCCAGCATCCTGGCGACCCTCTCCTCGAGGGCGTTCACCGTGGGGTCCTCTCCGAACACATCGTCGCCCACGTCGGCATGGGCCATGGCATTGCGCATGCCCAGGGAGGGGACGCTGACGGTGTCGCTTCTCAGATCGACCCTGAACCGGCTCACCGCTCCTCCCAGAGCCCGGTCGCGGGCCTCGAAAGCGCCTCCGAGATTATGGCGTCCATCAGTCCGGTGGAATCCAGCCCCGAGGCCTCCCAGAGCTTCGGGAACATGCTGATGGCCGTGAAACCTGGAATCGTGTTGATCTCGTTGAGGAACAGACCGCTCTCACCGAGAAGAAAATCCACCCTGGCGAATCCCCTGCCTCCCAGGAGGCGGAAGACGGCGGCGGCATGGTCCCGCGCCTCCGCGGCAGTCTCCGGATCGAGGGACGCCGGAATCGTCAGTCTGGAACCTTTGCATGCGTACTTGGCCTCGAAGTCGTACCAGCTCCTGCCGGGCTCGATCTCGCCGGGAACCGTGGTGTGGACGGCCGTGCCCGTTCCTATCACGCCGATCTCGATCTCCCTCGGAGAAGGAACCGCCTTCTCCACGAGGACGAGTTCGTCATGCCCGAAGGCCAGTTCCAGAGCGCCGGCCAGGTCGGATTCGCTGTCGACCCTCGATATCCCCACGCTCGATCCGAGTCGCGCCGGCTTCACGAACACCGGAAGCCCTAGGCTGTCCAGCATCGCCGAGGGAGAAGGCGATTCCGCGCCGCGCATCAGCTCCATCCACGGGACCACGGGGATGCCGGCGCCCGCGGCGAGCCTCTTGAGGACGATCTTGTTCATGCCCACGGCGGAAGCCATCACCCCGGCCCCCGCACAGGGCCATGAGGCCATCTCGCAGAGGCCCTGGACGGTGCCGTCCTCGCCGAATGTACCGTGAAGAACCGGGAAGAGCACGTCGAAGGGGACCTCGGCTCCCTCGCGCATGAGCAGCCATCTGGGAGAGGACGCGTCGATCGTCGCCCGCCCCCCGTCGACCGTCCAGACGCCGTCATGGCCGATGACCGCGGTGACGGTCGAATGCCCGGCCTTCGACAGTGCCTCCAGCACGAAACGGGACGACTCCATCGAGATTTCCCTCTCGACGGACCGCCCTCCGCACAAGACCAGTACTTTCATCGACACCTCCCGACGCAGTATGATGACTATGCCCGCTCGCGTCTGTCCACAACCAGCGGCCCGGGCGTCGTCGAAGCGGTAACGACATCGGAGGACTCTGAATGAGAATACTCGTAACCGGCGGGGCCGGCTTCATCGGCTCCAATGTAGCCGATCTCCTCGTCGAGAACGGCCATGAAGTGCACGTAATGGACAACCTCTCCACCGGCTTCAGGGAGAACCTGAACCCTCGCGCCTCGTTCCTGGAGATGGACATCAGGAGCCCCGAGGCCGCAGAAGCGGTACGCACGGGTGGATTCGACATCCTGTGTCATCACGCCGCCCAGATGGACGTCCGCAGATCGGTGAGGGAACCCCTCTTCGACGCGGACGTCAACATCCTCGGAACGATCTCCCTCCTCGAAGCCGCAAGGGATGGAGGGGTGAAGCGGGTCGTCTACGCATCGACCGGCGGAGCGGTCTACGGCGAGCCCTCCTCGATCCCCGTCAGGGAGGACCATCCCGTGAACCCCATCTGCCACTACGGCATAAGCAAGCATACCGTCGAACACTACCTCTTCCTCTACAGGCACCTGTACGGGCTCGACTATGTCGTCCTGAGGTATCCGAACGTCTACGGACCGAGGCAGAATCCCCACGGCGAGGCTGGTGTAACGGCGATCTTCAGCCTGGCATACCTGGAGAACAGGCGTCCGAGGATCAACGGCGACGGGGAGCAACTCCGGGATTACGTCCACGTCAGGGATATCGCGCGTGCGAACCTCCTGGCCATGGATATCGGCAACCACCGCATCTCCGGACGCATCTTCAACATCGGCTGGGGAAGGGGAAGGTCGGTGAAGGAACTGGACTCGCTGATAAGGCGCTTCGTCGGCACCGATCTCCTTCCAGAACAGGGGCCCGCCCTGCCCGAGGAGATACTGAAGATATCCCTCGACGCCGGGCTTGCGGCCGAAGACCTCGGATGGAAGCCAGTCATCAGCTTCGAGGACGGGCTCTCGGAGCTTGTCGAGTATCATCGCGGGAGGATCCGCTGACGTGCTCGAACCGGTCTTCCTGGACAGGGACGGGGTGATAAACGAGAACGTCCCGGCCTACGTCAGGTCGGTCGATGCCTGGATACCCATCCCCGGCTCCCTGGAGGCGGCCGCATCGCTCTCGACGGCCGGGCATCCCGTGATAGTGGTCACCAACCAGTCCGGCATCGGGAGGGGGCTCGTCGAAGCCTCCGTCGTCGAGGAGATCAACGCGCTCATGTCCGAGAGGATAAGGGCCCTGGGAGGAAGGCTCTCCGGAGTCTACTGCTGCCCGCACAGACCCGATGAGGGATGCTCGTGCAGAAAGCCCGCGACGGGTCTCGTGGACGCATCCAGGCGCGAACTGGGCCTGCCGCCCGGCGGATGGCTCGTAGGAGACGCCGTGAGCGACATGGAGCTGGGCCGCAGAACCGGGCTCACGACCATACTCGTGATGACCGGCAGGGGGGCCGTGCAGTCCAGGCTGTGCGGGCCGGAATCCGAGCCGGATTTCCGCGCCGGCGACCTTGCGGAGGCCGCGCGCCTCATCCTCGGGGCGCGCCGGACCGCCTGCGGGAGGACGAGATGAGAAGCAGAACCTCGAACAGGATCAGATCATTCCTCGCCATATCCCTCCCCTTCGTCATCCCCATCCTGGCCCTGGGCGTCTGGATTGTGTCCGAGAGCTTCGGACAGCGATCGGACGATTCCGGGATCATAGCCTCGATCGATGCCTCCGGATCGGGCACCACATACCTCTCCACGCTGATGCCGGACGGCGGATCGGCCGTGTGGACATGCTCCGCGGGCCGCTTCTCGGAAACCGGAGAGCCCACGGCGACCGGGCGCAGCGTCACATGGCACCCCGATCCCGGTTTTACGGACTCGGTCCTCGTGGTGGCGACGACTCCCACCTCCGTGGATTCGGTCAGGTTCCTTCCGTTCATCCCCCAGCTCACACCCAGCATGACGGTATCGGCCGCCTATCATCTCGGGGTCATGGACAGGGCGCGCGACATCTCCCTCCCGGCCGGCAGGTACACGGTGCTCGTCCAGGACGACAACCTGAGCGGCTATGACGGCCTGGTGGTCCTGGTCGTGCACAGCCCCAACGAGGGCAGATGGGCCGCCGCCGCGCTGCCCGGCGATACGCTGACGCTCGATCTCCCACTCGGCGCGAGGGTGGAGGCCCTGGGACTGGACCACACGGAGGATGCGCTGGACAACGGCGGAAGCGTGCTCATCACGTTCCTGATCCAGTGAGCCTCAGCGGAACCTCCGCAGGAAGGTTCTGCGCTCGGAGACGAGCCACATGAGGATCATCGCCGCGAGCCACGGCCAGATCCAGAAGGAACCCTCGAAATACACCACCGGCAGCTTCGCAAACTCGAGAATCCACAGCCAGAGGAAGACCGCCCATTCCGTAAGCCTTGCCGCGGGATGCCACACCCCGGGCAGCAGAGTCAGGGCGCCGGTCAGCATCGTGAAGGCCATCAGCGGCGTCGTGACGACCGTCGCCGGCGCCGAAGCCGTGGCGAGCCCGCCGTAGAGCGGCACCAGCACCGGGGCGAGCCCGATGGTTATGGAGACGCCCGCCAGAAGGGCCTGCAGAGGCCGGGTCCACCCCCCTCCCATTCTCCATCTGTACACGATGAGGATCAGCACCGCGATGAACGACATCTGCGCGCCCGCGTCGAAGGCGGCGCCCGGATAAGTCGCCAGGACAACCGCCGCAGCCAGGGACCAGACGGCGGTCCCCGGCGATCTCACTCCGAGAGCGGACAGGAATACGGCCGCGGTGGCCATCACCGTGGCGCGCACGGCCGGCGGCCTTGCCCCCGAGAACTGCGTATAGGCGCCGGTGGTCAGTGAGCATAGAAAGGCCGCGAGCAGCGGCCTCCTCCGGGCGGCCGCGCCCATCAGCAGATAGACGAGCGAGCCCGCGATCGCCACGTGATAGCCCGACACGGAGAGGATGTGGATGGTCCCGGTCTCCCTGAACAGATCCCTGACTGTATCGGAAATCCCGGACCGCTCACCCGACAGCAGGGCGGCCACCAGCGCGGAGGTCGGACCCTCCCCCAGCCTCTCCCTCCAGGTCAAAACCGCAGTCCGGCGCAGACGCGCGAACAATCCGGAGCCCGGCCGGACCGTGTGGGCGCATACGGCGAGCGATCCCCACGATTCGAGACCGAGGACCCTCAGGGAATCTCCCTCCATGGTGTCGAGATGGATCGACTTGCCGTTCAGCCAGATCCTCACGCCGTCGCAGGAGAGGATCGCCCCCTCCCTCGTGACCCGCTCCGCGACGCCTTCGAAAACTCCGGAGCGACCCGGGGCTTGCAGGCCCGACCCTGCTCCGGCTACCTTAGGCTCGTATGCCAGGAGGAAGAATCCCGAGGCGAGAAGCAGCCTCCCGGCGGTGCGTTTTCCGAATGCAGCCGCTGCGAGCCCGGCGGCGGCAACGGCCGTTCCGAAGGCCGGATGCAGGCATGGAGCGAGGTATATTCCGCAGATGTACGATGCCGTGATCCAGAACACCCATCCCGACAGAGTCATGTCAGCCCTCCCCTCCCCGAGGCTGCATTCTCCAGGCGATACGCCGGTATTCATACTCGACGGCTTCAGAAGCGCCTTCAACGTGGGTTCGGCGTTCAGGACGGCGGAGGCCGTCTACCCATCCGCCGTGTTCCTCTGCGGCGTCTGCGCCGTGCCGGGCAACCGGAAACTCGCGCACTCCGCGAGGGGGACTCAGAACTCCATACCCTGGATGCGTTTCGAACGGGCGGAGGACGCGGCGGAATGGGCATCCGCCACGGGCAGGAGGATAATCGCCGTCGAGAGGACCGCAGGCAGCGTTTCCATGCTCGATGCGGGATTCCTCCCCTCCGACGCATTCGTGTTCGGCAACGAGGCTCTCGGCATATCGAAGGCCGTGCTCGACAGGTCGGACATGGTAATCCACTTCCCTCAGTCGGGCTTCCGCGACTGCCTCAACGTAGCGAGCGTGATCGCGATGGTGGCCTGTGAGATCCAGAGGAGAAGGCTCCGCGGATGACTCCTGTCCCGGCTGTCTTCCGGAACACTGCGCCATGCCGGACGAAGTTATCGAACGAGTGCGATCTTCACTGCTTTTCCGATGACGATTTCGTGAGGGGGCTGCGAGGTCGATCCGACGATCCGCCGGAGATGCGGGATCCGAATACACCGGTGCGCCGGCGAGGCTGTTCTCTCTGACTCCCGGAGGGCCGCGGCGGAACCATCCAGCCGGGCGGGGAGCCATGGGCGCCTCCTCCTGCTTCGGGGCACTGCCGAACCGCCGGGCCGTCCCGGCGGTCATCATGACGAAGCATACGAAGGAACGGCTCCCGCGGACAGGAGCGTCGACGCCTCAGGCTCCGCACGATTTCGAGCGGCAGCCGCAACCCGCCTTGCGATGAGGCTATATCCACGGACGCTAGAGGCGTCCGGGTCGGCCTGCCCTCGCCCTCTTTCGGTCGGGTATCACCCCTGACCGAGGAGATGGCCTCCGATGAACTCCCTGAGAAGGCTCAGCCTCGGGACGACAGACGCGTCTATCGGCTTCACGAGAGAGAGGACGGAGAGCAGCCTGTGCGCCGTGTCGAAGGCGGGGCTTCCTTCGGGGACGGAGCGTAGAATCGGCTCGGCGAAGGGTTTCAGCACAGGCAGCTCGTATGGAAGCGACGAGTTGAACATGGCGTCGGCCATCTCCTGGAACGGGAATATGTGGCGCCTCTCCCCCCGCCTTACGCTGGGCCACTTTCCGATGGTCTCCTCTGCGGAATAGCCCCTGGTCCTGTGGTCCCTGGTCATCCTCCTCAGGAGCCTGGAGTCGGATGTGGACATGCGCGTCAGCCTCTCGATGTTCATCTGGGTCAGGGCGGAGGCATAGATCCTGTACTTGCAGGAAGGATCCACGCCCGGGGTCAGGCTGTCGTTCAGACCGTGGATTCCTTCTATCAGCAGGAAATCGTTGGGCGTCAGGCGCATGGGTATCTGGTCATCGAGCCTGTGGCCTGTCTTGAAGTCGAAGACAGGCAGTCTTATCTCCTTCCCTGCCAGAAGCTCGCTCAGATGCCTGCCGAAGAGTTCCGTGTCCAGCGCTTCGAGGCATTCGAAGTCCATTTCGCCGTTGGAGTCCCTGGGGGTCTCCTCCCTGTTCCGGAAGTAGTTGTCGACACTTATGCTCTCGACACCGAACCCCTGCGCGCGCAGGGACATGCCTAGAAGTTTCGTGAAGGTCGTCTTTCCGCTGGAGGATGGCCCTGCGATGGTCACTACGCGCTTCCGGGGGAACATGCCCTCCAGCGCCATCACGATCTCGGTCAGCCTGTACTCCTGGTAGAAGTGGCTCATTGCGACGATCTCGAGACCGCCGTCCTCCTCGATCCTGGAGTTCAGCTCGTGAATGGTCCTCACGCGCATCCTCGCCCCGTGCTTCTCCTCGAGGTCGAACTCTCTCGCGAGCCTGGGCCTGTCCTCCCAGGGAGCGATGGCGGGCCATTCCAGGGACCCCGGGAACCTCAGGACGAAGCCGGCATTCAGCGGGCGCAGCTCGAAGAGTTCGAGCATCCCGGTGGAGGGCAGCACCGGGCCGGCGCCGAAGGCGGTGCTCCTGCAGAGGCGATTCATCCTGAACCTGGTCGAGCCGTCCCACCAGTCGAGCAGCTCCGGCGGCCCCTCTCCATTACCAGCCTCGAAGGATTCGAAGGTGATGTCCTCCGAGATGACGGCACGGAGAGCCTCCGTGAGGAGGTCGCACATCGCCGCGCCGGCCATCGCCGGCCGCTCCTCCAGACGACACTTGTACCCCAGCGAGAGCGCGTGCTCCACCCATAGCTTCGAGTCGGGGAAGGTCCGTCTGCATGCCTCGTCCAGGGCAAGGATGAGACTCCTCCTGTAGACCTCGCGGCCCTCCGTCACCCATGGAGGGACGGCCTTGTAGGTCGATCCCGGCCTGGCTTCGTCCTCGAGGGCGACCACGAGCCCCCTCGTATCGACGGCTGCGACTGCATGTCCCCGGTGTTTCTGCTCTATCAGATCGCGGACCCTCATTACGGACCCCCAGTTCTCGTTCAGTCGGATGTCCGGGGAAGATAACCCCGGGAAGCCCTGGCGGCAGTCCCGGAGAAACCCGGCGAAAAGCGATGTCGCTAACTTTATTTATTTCTTTAATAAAGACACTATGATTCGCGCTTTCTTTTACTCGGCTCTTTTGTGGGAGTTCGACCGCGGATGACTCCCCGCCCCGGGAGCAACACGCCTTCCGATGGGGCGATGATCTCCGTTCCACCATGACGGACATCGTGCTGAAAGGAACAACGAGCGCTCTCCGGGTGTAGATGAGGTTGACCGGGCGGGGTCGACCCCACAATTTTGACGCTGCTGCATGAAACCCGCCCGACCTGGAGGTGTCGATGATACAGATGCTTATCCTGACACTGGCTCTGTCCACCGAACCCCTGCTCTCCTCGACGGACCAGCTCGGCAGGGGCGCCACGGCCGTGTACACGCTCACGGTCCTGGAAGGGACGGACTACTGGATCGTACTCGACTGCCCCCCTCCCCCGGCCGACTTCGACGTCACCGTCGCCTCACGGGACATGGACTTCGACGAGTTCATGAGCCTTCCCTACTACGAGGACTACATCTATGCCAGGGGATTCTCGATGGTCGAGGGAGACAGTGATGGTTCCGAAAGCCTTACCCTCACTGCGCCATACACCGGCCCGGCCTTCATCGTGATACACGACATAGGCGAAACCGGGGGAAGCTACGATCTGAAGGTATTCTGACCTTGGCCGCCGCATCCGGCCGCGACCTCACCGTACTCGAACTCAACACGAGAGTGAGGGAGCTATTCCGGACGGTATACCCGTACCCGATCTGGCTGAGGGGAACGCTCGCCGGCAGAATCCAGGCGAACAGCCGGGGACATACCTACTTCCAGCTCGTGGACAACACGGATTCCGCCTCCCGGCCGCAGGCCTCCATAGACTGCGTACTCTTCGCCGGCGCCCGTACCGTGGTGCAGCGCGACTTCGCCAGAGCCGGGATGGTCTTCGACCCATCCGAGGGAATCGATGTCCGGATACTCGGCCGCGTGGACATCTGGCCCCAGTCCGGACGCTTCCAGTTCGTGGTGGAGGCCTTCGATCCCGGGAGCTTCGGCGCCTCGTCGGAAACCCGCCTCAGGGAATTGCTGGCAAAACTCACCCGCGAGGGCCTCGCAGAGCGGAACCGCACCCTGCCGTTCCCGGCGCTGCCCCTCAGGATAGGTTTGGTAAGCGCACCCGGCTCGGCCGCTCTCGAGGACTTTCTCACGACCCTGCGCGAAAGCGGCTACCCCTTCGAGGTTCTGCTCCACCCTGCACAGATGCAGGGCGCCGAAACCATGAGAACCGTGGTCGAGGCCATGTCGCGCCTGGCCCTGGAACCCTCGCTGGATGTCCTGGTGATAACGAGGGGCGGCGGATCAGCAACCGACCTCTCGTGGTTCGACTCGGAACCCATAGGGCGGGCCATCGCTTCATTCCCCGCCCCTGTAGTCTCGGGCATCGGCCACGAAGTCGACTTCACGCTCCCGGACTTCATCGCCCATACGAGGGCCAAGACCCCGACACACGCGGCCTCCATCCTTGTGGACAGGCTGGCCGATGCGGCCCAGTCGATCGACGACGCCGCGAGGGACATGGCGGCATCATCGCTTCCCAGACTCAGATCCGAGGGGCACAGGATTCGAGCCGCCGCCTCGATGCTGGCCTCGGGAGTTTCGATGTTCTCCAGGAGCGTCTCCGGCGCTCTCGACAGGAACGAGGCATGGCTCCGCGCCGCTTCCGGAAGGAGTACCTCGAGGGCCGGGCGTGAACTGGAAAGAATGGCTGCGAGACTGGGGCCGCCGGGCTGCCTCGTTCGGTTCCCGGAGCGCGGTCTGTCGCTGGATGACTGCTCCCGGCAGCTTAGAACAGCCAGCGGGGCACTCATCGATGTGTCGAGACGCAGACTCGATGCCCTTTCCGCCCTCGTCGCAGCACGCGACCCCGCCAGGATGCTGGAAATGGGATGGGCCATCGTCACGGACGGAGAAGGCCGGCTGGTGACTTCCGCCTCCTGCGTCGAGGCGGGGGATCGGGTTGGCATAAGGCTGAGGGACGGCCGCATTTCGGCGAGAGCGGTAGAAGTCGATATGGACGGGGCATCCTGACGGACTCCATGTCCGCCGGGTCTTCAGGCCGCTGCTCCGCAGGCATCGCGGCCGACGGGAGAGGGATGGGCAGGAGGAAAAGCGCTTCCTTCGAGGAGCAGATGAAGGAGTTGAACCGGCTCGTGGACGAGGTCGGCAGGGAGGACTGCCCTCTCGACGAACTCGAGTCGAAGGTGAAGCGGGCGGCGGAGCTGATAGGAGACCTCCGCAGCCGCCTGGCGGCTACCGAGATGTCCGTGAAGAACATCCTCGACGGACTGTCGGACTCCGCCGGCGCACCGGACGCGGACGCCCGGGACGAGGAAGAAGAAGACGACGAAGACGACGACGAAAACGAAGAAGAAGAAGAGGACGGCTAGGGACGGATCCCGGCCTGGACAGCCTTCACTGCGCGGATGACTCTCTCCGGATCCGGGCCGTCCGGATCGTAGAGGACGACCGATCCCTCCGACAGGGGCCCGAACCTGTCATGGTTCTGCACGCGGAAGAGAGCTATCACCGGCGTTCCCAGGGCGTAGGCGACGTGCATGGGCCCGTTGTCCGCAGTCACCAGCAGATCGAGACCGGCGAACGAGTCCAGAAGACCCGCGATCGACAGCGGATCCGACACGGTGACGGTCTGCAGTCCCGAGGCGGCCGCATCCGCCGCCAGCCGGACGGCGAGGTTTCTCTCGCCTTCGCTTCCCCAGAACAGGATGACCCTCCCGATGCCGGCAAGCCCGGCGACGAGCCTGGAGAACCTGTCCGGCGGATAGACCTTCCCCCTGCTGGCCCCGACATGGACCCCTATGGAGCGGCATCGGCTCCGTCCGGGCGTGCGGAGAAGTGGCGGCGAATATGCCGGCCAACGCGGCCATACCGACCCCAGCCTGTGGATGGTCCTGCTCTCGTGGTCGCTTTTCGAGAGGCCCGGGACCGCATGGGTGTACCAGCCCTCGTAGTCCCCCGAGGCGAAGCCTATCCTCGTGCGGGCGCCCGCGAGTCGGCCGACCAGCGCCCCGGACAGTGAGAACGCGAACGGATGGGAAGCGTCGATCGCACAGTCGAATCCACGCTTGCGAAGCTTTCGCGCGAACCCCGGGAAGAGCCAGGGGTGCGAGGCCATCCTGGCCTTGTCGACAGGGATTACGTCGAATCCCATGAGGGTGGGCAGCTCGGCGAACCTGTCGCTGGCCAGCAGCGTCAGGCGTGCTTCGGGGAACCTGCTCCTGAGGCCTTCCAGGAGAGGCAGGGTGAGGACGAGGTTTCCCAGCCGTGAATCCGGCCTGGTGACGAGGATGGACGAGGGCTCGGGAGGCGGTGCATCGGATTCGGCACATTGCGACGGCCCCCTGAGGAGGCGGGTGAGCAGCCTCCTGGAGGCTCTCTCGATCCGTTTCAACACTCGCGCCATGACTCCGACGCCTCGAAACCCTCCTCCGTCCCGAGCGGGCGTACCAGATCCGCGAAGTGCGTCCAGCCGTCGCTCGAGCCGATGCGCGCCAGTACGAACCTCCCCGCCTCGGCCTGCCTGCCCTCGAACACCACCACTCTGTTCCCCGCCGTCCGGCCCTGGGTCTGCAGAAGGCCGCGCTTTGCGCCGGGTCCGATGATGAGTACCGGCATCTCTCTACCCGAGAGCGCGGCCGAGCAGGCGCGCGTTATCGATCTCTGGATCTCCTGGAGCCTCGAAAGCCTTTCGAGCCTCACTTCGACGGGTATGGAGCCTTCCATCGAGGCGGCGGGAGTGCCGGCCCTCTCCGAATACCTGAAGAGGAAGGCCTGGTCGAACCGGACCTCTTCGAGAAGCGAAGCGCTGAGTTCGAAGTCCTCCTCGCTCTCTCCGGGGAATCCCGCGATCATGTCGGTCGAGAGGGCGATGCCGGGCATCGCCTCCCTGAGTTTCCTGATCTTGTCGAGATACCCGGCCCTCGAATAGCCCCTGTTCATCGCGGAGAGGATGCGGTCGCTGCCGGACTGTACGGGCAGGTGGATCTGGCGGCAGACGTTGCGGCACCGCGACATCGTCTCCACGAGGTCATCGGTGAGATCGCGGGGATGACTGGTGACGAATCTGACCCAGGCTCCGCGGGCCTCCCGCGAAACCATCCCGAGGAGTTCCGGAAAACGCAGCTCCCCGGAGCGGTAGGAGTTCACGTTCTGGCCCAGCAGCGTGATCTCCCCGTAACCCGAGGAGACGAGCCCGGACACCTCGCGCAGGATGTCGGCGGCGGGCCTGCTCCTCTCCCGTCCCCGCACGTGAGGCACGATGCAGTAGCTGCAGAAGTTGTCGCAGCCTCGCATGACGGTCACGAAGGAGCGCGGGAAGGTTTTCCTGACGGGCTCGACCCCTTCGTAGTGGTGGGGCGAGAACCCGGTCGCGGAGGCCCTGCCGCGCCGGATAAGATCGGGAAGTTCGAGGTATCTGTCGGGTCCGACCACGATGTCGATGGCCGGATAGTTCTCCAGCAGGGAACTCCCGTGCTCCTGGGCCACGCATCCGCAGACTACCGTGACGGGACGCCCCTCTCCGCCGGTTCCCGCTCCGAGCTGGGTCAGCCTGCCTATGGCTCTCGTCTCCGCGTGTTCACGAACGGCGCAGGTCACGACCAGGACTGCGTCTGCGTCACCCGGATCGTCCACCTGCCTGTATCCGGCGCTCTCCAGGATTCCCCGGATGATCTCCGAGTCGCTCACATTCATCTGGCACCCATAGACTTCCATCCAGTAGGCGCCTCTGCGGGTGGGACGGCCGCCGCTTTCCACCACAGCTCAGCCGGGGATCAGGAGTTCCATGACGAGCCCCGATATGATGGGAATCCTGAAGTTGTCGTCGAGCGGGATGTCGATCAGTTCGACCAGGACGGCGGTGACGGAACCGGCGATGAGCACGGGCGGGGTGAGGTTCCAGTGGAAGACAGGGCTTATGAGCAGCAGGACCGCGCTCGCGAAAAGGCAGCTTATCAGCGCCGCCAGGCTGCCTTCGAGAGTCCTCCCGCAGACGAGCTTCACCCTCCCGTATCTCCTGCCCACCAGCGCGGCCATGCTGTCGCCCAGGCTCAGGAAGACAAGCGCCGCCACTGCGGTCTCCTGCCTGTAGATGAGTATCGTCAGAGCGGCCGAGGCGACCAGGATGGTAGAGCCCGTGATCCCGCCCTGCTTCTCGTGCTTCCGGAGAAGCTCGCCGAAGGCGGACAGGAAGAAGGCCTTGAAGCCTTGATTCCTGAGCCTGAGATAATCTACGAGCAGGAGGGCCAGGGCGGCGACGGCCAGGACGACTACGAGCAGCATCTTCTCCACGAGGAGGGCGGTAAGGGGGATGACCACGGAAGCCAGATGTATCGACTTCCTGAGTAGTTCTTCGCTCAGCGTCATGCGGGAGGGTGTCAGATGCCTATGCCGAGCGAGATTCTGTGAGTGTCGTCGAGATCCTCGTGGCCGAGGAAGGCGTAGTCGAGGCTGACGGGATGCCCCATTATCCCGATCCTGAGGCCGGCTCCGGCCGTGAAGGATCCTTCGGAGGTTCCGAGCCTCAGTGCGACTCTGTCCCTTACCAGGAACTCCGCTCCGAAGTGGGTGTCCAGGCTGACGTCACCGACGTGATACTGTGCGGAGTACTTCCTGCCTTCGAACCTGAAGTCGCCGTCCGCCGACACGGTCACGACGGTGGAGAGCCTGCCGAGGCTCCATACGGTCGAGGCGCCGAGCTTTGCCGTGGGTACGACGCTCTCGTTGCTGCCGGTGTCCCAGAAGATATGAGTTCCCACGGCGTCCTGGATATTGAGCCCGGCGGCGAAGACATCGCTGGGCGTCCATCTGATCCCTGCGTCCAGACCGGCACCGAAGGCGCTGTGGTCCATGAGGGTGCGCTGGATGATCTTCATGCTTGCGCCCAGGGAGAGTTCGTCCGTGAGGGGGCGGGCCCAGGAGAGATAAAGGGCGTAGTCGACGGCGCTTCCCCATGAGATGCGGCCCTCGTCGTAAATTAGCTCCTCGCCCGGATCCCACCGACCGTTGTTCTCCGTGCCGCCCGGATTGGTCAGGGGATCGTAGTCGTCGCTGCCGGAGTCTCCCGGGACGCCCGCCCCGTCTTCGCCGGCGACGCCGTCGGACCCGGTGTCGAGCCACTCCAGACCTGTCGTGTCGGCTATGTCTCCTGCATCGGTTCTGAAGAGGCTCGCCGAGATGGCGGAACCGCCGAAGGGCTGGGCATAGGCCAGATAATCGTACTTGACCAGCCCTCCAAATCTCTCGGAGTGCATGAGCTGAATCTCGCGCCCCGGGAGGGAGACGAGGCCGGCAGGGTTCCAGTAGGCGGCAGTCGCGTCGTCTGCTACGGAGCAGAAGGCTCCGCCCATGCCGAGCGCCCTGGCGCCGGCGCCGACATACATGAACTCCCCTGCGTACTTGGCTGCCACGGCCGGGAGGGAGGCCGATACGATGATGCCGAAAAGAACGGGCTTCACGCTCTGTCTCCCGTCCGCGTCCCCGAGACGAGTTCGGCTATCAGCGCCCTGTGCTCGTCGAGGATGCTTGTGAAGAACATCCCCAGGCCGAAGTTGCCGTCCGGAAGCTCCTCCTCGCGGATGATGACGGCTCTGGCCGGGATTACGAATTCGTCGTCGAGCTTCAGGACCAGATCGACCCTGGTGAGTTCGCCCGTCCGCTCCTTCGAGACGCAGTATATCCCCGAAGCGCTGAGATTGAGGGCCGTGACCGGGATCGCCGGCGTGTTTTCGATGTTGATGCTTACACCAAGGTCAACCCTGGCTCTCGGGCTGCTCCGGCGATCGCCATCGGTCTGGACGGGCATCAGCGACCTCCACTTCGTCGGGAAAAGCTAGTTCCGGCCCCTTCCTCAGTCAACGACGCGGGGGCTGGATGCAACCGGGGGCACAGGGCCGCCCGGTGCCGGCGGGTCGAACAGCTCCCGCACTTCCTTCTTGTTCAGTTCCAGGAGAGTCAAAACGCCGAGAATGGTTCCCAGGGGCATGAACAGGCACGACACTGCCGCCACGACTGTGCAGAAATCCATGTGCCTGGCCTTCTGGAGATTGCGCCCCGCGAAGAACAGGAGGGCTGCGAAAACAAGGACCAGCAGCGTTCCGGCAAGGCCTATCGCTCCGAAGAGCAAGCCGAGAATGACCGGAGGAACATCCCGGGCCGACGGGCCGGAGGATTCGAAGACCGCTGGAGCGAGGCTGATCAATATCCCCATGCCGAGATACAGCATGGGTATCGTCGAGAACATCGCGATGAAGGCGGCCAGGACGTAATGGAAAATGGCAATCAGCTTGAGGTTGGATTCTTCGTACGTCATCTCCGGCCTTTCATGCTCTGCCATGCAGGGGCTCACCGTTCGTCCGGCAAGCCTTATTATATGCCGGTTGCGGTGGAGTTGACACTACACCGGACATAAACGACAATATCGTGTCCGTGAGTAACTGGTTCCCGTTCCGTGGAGGGCGGTCCCGCTCGGGCGGGTCGCACGCTATGGGAGGCGCGGCTCGGCCGTGCTCGACTCGAAAGGGGTATGATGGATCCGAACTACACTTTCACGCAGCAGGAGATCGACGAGGGCAAGACGATGGCCGGAATCGCCTACATCACCTGGATAGGGCTTCTCATCGCCTACCTGACCGGCAAGGAGAACAGGTTCGTGCTCTATCACTGCCAGCAGTCCATCATTCTCCTCATAGCGATGCTCCTCGGCATCATCCCCGTCATCGGATGGCTCTGGGCCCTGTTCTGCCTCGTGCTGCTCGTCATAGGCGCCCTCAACGGCTTCGGCGGCAAGGCCGTGCCCCTGCCGCTCATCGGCCAGTTTGGCTTCAAGCTCAACCTGCTCAAGCCCGATCAGTCCGGGGAGCCCCAGGCGTAGACGATTTCCTGGGTATAGAAAAGGCGGGGCAAACGCTCCGCCTTTTCATATCCGGCTCCCGGTTCCCGCCCACCGTCAGGCCGACTGCACAGACGCTCCGACTGCGCTCGATCCGCCTCTGATCATGCCGCTCCGGCGTTTGCAGGCGACTGGTCGAGCAACCGGACGGTCCTGGAAATCCTGACCCAGTAGACGATCCAGCACACAATGCCGGCCAGCCCGGGAAGGGAAGACAGGCATTGTCCCACATACGGTATCCACCCCACCAGCGAGACCCAGGCCGACAGGATGCAGCTTGCCAGACCGACTCCCCTGCCCGGGCTGCTCTCCATCCCGGGGATGTTGCGGTGCCGCAGCTCCGCCCCGAGTGATTCGCTGGTCTTCAGAACGACGATGAAGCTCCAGACCATGCCGAAAACGGGAATGAGCTGAAGCCAGACCATACCGGGCTCCAGTGTCCGGTTTGCCGGGGAACAGCGGTTCAGGGCCTTCTGCATCGTCAACAGGTAGAAGATCACCGCTGAGAGTACACCGAGCAATATCACGGCGACGACTCCGAAAGCGGCTATACCGGCAAAGAGGCCGAAGGCGTCGAAATCGTTCTGTCCGCCATAGTCGTAGATGATCACGAGCATCCCCTTTCGTACTTGTTGGCTTCCCCGGGTTCCACGAATACCTGCCCTGTGTCCTCCCATTCTAATCCGTAACGGGCGGATGTGCATCTGACACGATACACAGCCCGGGGCGCCGCCGGTTCGGGCGTGGCGGCCGGCGGGTTCGAAACGCTGTTGTTCCCGATCCGCCGGAGCCTGAAACGGATGATGCAGCCGCTCCCCTGCCGGGAACCGGAGACCGGCGGGTGCCCCCGGGGCCCGTGCCGGTTATACTCGTCGTTCCGGGCGGCTCTTTCCTGCCGCGCACCGATCGGTCACGAACCCCGGGGAAGTGGGATATGCAACCCGAGACCGTCCTGACGGCTTCCGAGATCCGGTCGATAGTCCAGGCGACGCCCGCCGATCCATTCGCCCTGCTCGGCATGCACCCGCTCGGAGGGCCCTCCGGCAGGCTGGAGATCCGGACCTTCTGCCCTGCGGCCACGAGGGCATGGATCGCCCGCACCGACACCTCCCCGGACACATCCCCCGCCGGGAGCCCGATGACCCGGGTACACGGCGACGGTCTCTTCGTGTGGTCCTCCCCCGGCCCCGAACAGCCGTTCGCCTACCTTCTCGTCTTCGAGAAGGAGGATGGGTCAACATGGGCCACGGAGGACCCCTACTGCTTCCTGCCGCAGCTCGGTGAACTCGATCTTCACCTGTTCAACGAAGGCAGGCACGAACGCATGCACCAGGTCTTCGGAGGCAGGCCCTGGAAGGCCGGGGAGGTGGAAGGGGTGCTCTTCTCCGTCTGGGCTCCCAACGCAGGACAGGTGAGCGTGACAGGCGACTTCAACGCCTGGGACCGCAGGAGGCACCCGATGCGCCCCAGAGGGGCGTCGGGCGTATGGGAGCTGTTCGTGCCGCGGCTCCGGGAGGGCGATCTCTACAAGTTCGCGATCCTCGGATGCGACGGGGTCGTCCGTGAGAAGGCCGACCCGGTGGCCTCCCGGTTCGAGATTCGCCCCGCCACGGCTTCCGTAGTCTCATCCGCATCGGGATTCGAGTGGACCGACGGGGAATGGATGACCCGCAGAGCCGCCGCCGGGCGCTTCAGTTCCCCGGTCTCGATCTACGAGGTCCATGCCGGCTCCTGGCGCAGACCGGACGACGGCCGGCCGTTCCTCGGCTGGATGGAACTCGCGGACGCGCTCCTGCCGTACGTATCGGATATGGGCTTCACCCACATCGAACTGCTCCCGGTGATGGAGCATCCCTTCGACGGGTCCTGGGGGTACCAGACTCTGGGATACTTCGCTCCAACGAGCAGGCTGGGCTCTCCGGAGGATTTCGCCCGCTTCGTGGACAGGGCGCATGCGGCGGGAATCGGGATCATCCTCGACTGGACCCCGGCCCACTTCCCCTCCGACGCCCACGGCCTGGCCAGGTTCGACGGCACCGCCCTGTACGAGCACGATGATCCGAGGCTCGGAAGGCATCCGGACTGGGGAACGCTCATCTTCAACTATGGAAGGAACGAGGTCCGCGGCTTCCTGATCTCCGCGGCCATCTCCTGGTTCGACAGGTTCCACATCGATGCGCTGCGCGTGGACGCGGTGGCCTCGATGCTCTACCTCGACTATTCGCGCGGGAGGGACGCATGGATCCCCAACCGCTACGGCGGCAGGGAGAACCTCGATGCCGTCGCCTTCATCCGGATGCTGAACGACCGGGTTCACAGCCTGTTTCCGGGCGCCTTCACGATCGCGGAGGAGAGCACCGCCTGGCCCTCCGTGACCAGACCCCCGGATGGAGGAGGACTCGGCTTCTCTTTCAAGTGGAACATGGGCTGGATGCACGACACGCTCGGCTTTTTCGCGCTGGATCCCGTCCACAGGAAGTACCACGTGAACAATCTCACCTTCTCGCAGCTCTACGCCTACAGCGAGAACTTCATACTGCCGCTCTCCCACGACGAGGTCGTGCACGGCAAGTCGAGCCTCCTGGAGAAGATGCCCGGCGACGACTGGAGGAGGTTCGCCAATCTCAGACTCCTCCTGTGCTATCAGTGGGCTCATCCCGGGAAGAAGCTGCTCTTCATGGGCGGCGAATTCGGTCAGAGGTCGGAGTGGAACCACGATTCGCAACTGGACTGGCACCTGCTCGAATACGCCCCGCACCGGGGGATCAGGTCCCTCGTCCGGGATCTGAACTCCCTCCTGTCACGCGAACCCGCCATGCACGAACTGGATCACGATCCGGCGGGCTTCAGGTGGATCGATTTCAGCGATACGGACAGCACCGTGGTTTCCTTCGCCAGGAGGGACTCCGGGGGCGGATGCGTGATCTGCGTCTTCAACTTCACCCCCGAACCCAGACACGGGTACAGGATAGGCGTGCCGGAGGGCGGTTTCTACAGGGAGCTGCTCAATTCCGACGCATCCTCCTACGGCGGGAGCGGAACCGGAAACCTCGGAGGAACGGCATCCGACCCGCAGCCGCGCAACGGGATGGCTCACTCCGTATCGCTCTCCCTGCCCCCCCTCGCGGCCCTCTTCCTGAAGCGGGACGCACCGGAGCACGGAGCATGACGGGCCGGGAACGCCGCAGATGAGCCGCGAGCCCTCCCCCAGGGCGTGGATAGGCGTGCTGGTGGCGGATCTCCGCTTCCACGGCGCGAGGACGCTGAAGGACCGTAGGGGCGAACTGAACTCGATCCGGGACAGGCTCGGAAACCTGGGCTTCTCCGTATCGCAGACGGGGCCTGCGGATCTGCCCGCACGGGCCTGGGTGGCGGCCGCCTGTGCGTGCGGAACCCGTGCCGGAGCCTCCGGAATGCTGGAGAGCGCTGTGGCGCTCATCAGGGACAGCGCCGCAGGTACTGGCGGGATAGAGACATGCATCTCCCTGTTCGACCCGGAGATGGAATAGGAGGAGAGCGATGAGGACGCTCAGAAAGGAGCTCTGGTTCGAGATCCCCTCGCGGAGAGGATTCGTGAACATCACCCGGGAGGTCTCGTCCGCCGTCAGGGAAAGCGGGGTGAAGGAGGGGCTCTGCCTCGTGAACGCAATGCACATAACCGCCAGCGTGTTCGTGAACGACGACGAACCCGGCCTGCACAGGGACTTCGACGACTGGCTGGAGAAGCTCGCTCCGCACGAACCGGTTTCCTCCTACAGGCACAACCGCGGGGAGGACAACGCCGACGCCCATCTCAAGAGGCAGATCATGGGCAGGGAGGCCGTCCTGGCGATAACGGGCGGGGAACTCGATCTGGGGCCTTGGGAGAGTGTCTTCTACGGCGAGTTCGACGGCAGACGGCGCAAGCGCGTCCTGATCAAGATAATCGGCGAATAGGACCGGGAACGGGAGGCGGGGATGGCGATGGGGATGACGGGCGGGAGCGTTTTCCTCTTCATGTCCGACCTGTTGGGAAGAAGAGTCCGTTCGGAGGATGGGGCGTTCTCGGGCAGACTGATCGACCTGGTAGCATCGTTCTCCGAGAAGTTCCCCGAGATCGAAGCGGCGGTCTTCTCTACAAGGAAGGGGCCGGTGTCCATCAGGATGGATGCGGCTCTCTGCGATGCGCTGCTCTCCGGAAGTGCGCTGAAGCGCCAGCCAGGGCGGCTGTCTGGTCTTCCGCGCCCGGAGATGCACCTTCTCCAGAAGGGGCTGCTGGACAAGCAGGTGGTAGACGTCAAAGGGGCCAAGGTGGTTCGTGTAAACGACATACATCTTCTGGTCCACTCCGGCAGGATGTTCCTGGTGCACGTGGACATCGGAATGACGGGCCTGGCGAGGCGCCTGCGAGTCGAGGGCGGCCTGAGAAGGGTCGTTTCGGCATTCCACAGGCAGCTCGACAACGAACTCGTCTCCTGGAAATACGTGCAGCCGCTTCCGGCGCCCGGCAGGGAGCCGGTCAAGCTGACGCTCCGCCAGGAGCAGCTCAAGCAGCTTCACCCCGGTGAGCTGGCGGACATCATCGAGGAACTCGATCCTGGAGAGCGCCTGGCCATGGTCAGATCCTTCGACACCGAGCAGCTCGCGGACGTACTGGAGGAGGCGGAGGAGGACGTGCAGGCCGCCATCATAAGGGATCTCGACTCCGCTACCGCAGCCGACATCATCGAGGAGATGGAGCCGGCAGCCGCTGTCGATCTCGTCGAACTGCTGCCGGAATACGCCCAGCAGGATATCATGGCCGAGATGGAGGACGAGGAGAGGGAGCGGATCGAGAAGCTCTCCCAGGCCGAGGACGATACCGCGGCCACGCTCATGACGGTCGAGTACATCACATGCCCCGCCGGGGCCACGGTCCTGGAGGCCAGGCGCATACTCGAGGAGAAGGTTGCGGAGATCAAGTTCATCAGCTACATCTACTGCCTCGACGGCGATGAAGGCCATCTGGCAGGGGTCGTCTCCCTGCGCCACATACTCGGATCGGCGCCGGAAACGCCCCTCTCCGGGCTCATGAACAGGAGGCTGGCCACGCTAGCGCCGGACGACGACCTCGACGAGGTGGCAGCCATCTTCATGAAGTTCAGGCTGCACGCCGTGCCCGTGGTGAACGACCGTTTCTGCATGGAGGGCATAGTGACGCTGGAGCACGCCTTTGACGAACTGCTGCCGCGGTTCGCGAGGCTGGCGGACTAGGCCGGCATGGCCGGGACCATGATCCCCGACGCCCACCGCTCCCCCGCCGGGAGCTGCAGGTTTTGACGGCCCTGCGGCTCGCCGAAGGCAGAAGGCGGGGCATCCTCCGCCGCATAGCCGTTTTCCTGGCCGTCATGGGGCCCGGGATGATCACCGCCAATGTCGACAACGACGCGGGCGGCCTTGCGACCTACAGTCAGGCCGGAGCGCAGTTCGGGCTGCGGCTTCTCTGGCTGATGATTCCTATCACCGTCTTCCTCGTTATGGTGCAGGAGATGGTGAACAGGATGGGCGTGGTAACCGGCAAGGGTCTCTCCGACATGATCCGGGAGCGGTTCGGGGTCAGGGTCACCTTCGCTCTCATGGCGCTGATCCTGGTAACGAATTTTGCCAACATCATGGCCGAGTTCGCCGGGATAGCCTCGGCCGGCGAGATCCTGGGGCTGCCGCCGGTCGCGGTGATACCAGTCTGCGCCGCGCTGGTATGGCTCCTGGTGACAAAGGCCAGCTACCGCTCAGTGGAGCGTGTCTTCCTCGTGGCCTGCATCTTCTATCTCGCCTATCCGCTCACCCTCTTCGTGGTCGGGCCGGATGCGGGCGAAATCGCGACGGCGTTCGTGAAACCCGACCTGAACTTCGACAGCGGCTACCTGATCATGGCTGTAGGGCTGCTGGGCACCACGATCGCTCCCTGGATGCAGTTCTACCAGCAGGCCTCGGTGGCCGAGAAGAACATCCCCATCGGGGAATACGCCTACTCGAAGCTCGACACCGTGCTCGGATGCATCATGGTGAGCCTCGTGGCATCGTGCATCATGATAGTCTGCGCGGTCAAGCTGAACTCGGCCGGCATCGTGGTGAACAGCGCGGCGGACGCCGCCAGGGCGCTGGAACCCCTGGCCGGAAGGCTCAGCTCCTATCTGTTCGCCTTCGGCCTTCTCAACGCTTCCGTCTTCGCGGCCAGCATCCTGCCGCTCTCCACCTCGTACACGGTCTGCGAAGCGTTCGGATGGGAGTCCGGAGTCGACAGGGACTTCGATTCCGCCCCGCAATTCTATATCATGTACACCGCGCTGCTGGTCCTGGGGGCCGGAGCGGTTCTCATACCGGGCGTCCCGTTCATGCCGGTCATGTTCTGGTCGCAGGTGGTGAACGGAATCGTACTGCCCGTGGTTCTCGTCTTCATGCTGATCCTGGTCAACGACCGGTCCCAGATGGGCGACCACGTCAACGGGAGGTTCTACAACGCCGTCTGTATCGCGGTCATTCTGCTCATCGCGGCCGTGAGTCTCGCCATGCCCGTCTCGATGCTGCTGGAATGACCGGCCTGGAACAACGGCGTCCGGTTCCGGTATATGCACACGAGAGCATTCACAACAGCCGTCGGAGGTTGAAGTGGCTGTCAGACTCGTGAAGGGTCGCCAGAAGGTAAAGGACGAGCGGACGGACTCCGAACTGATGATCGCGCTCTGCAAGGGGGACGAGGCTGCCTTCTCGGAAGTGATCAGGAGGTTCCAGGGCCCCGTCTATTCTCTGCTGATCAGGATGCTCGGCAACGAGGACGACGCCGAGGAACTCCTCCAGGTCACCTTCTGCAGGGTACACCAGTATCGTGACCACTACGACCCGGAGAGGCCGCTGGTCACCTGGATCTTCACGATCGCGAGCAACCTGGCGAAGAAGGAATGGCGCAGGCGGTCACACTGGATGCAGGTTCCCGAGGACTCGGTAAACCTCACCAGCCCGGTGAACACGACCCCTCACTACGAGTCCGGCAGACGCGAACTCAGAGCCTCTCTCGAGGAGGCCATCAACAGGCTGCCCATCCATTACCGCGAACCTTTCCTCCTCCGCGAGGACCAGCAGCTCACCTACGAGGAGATAGCCGAAGTCCTCGGAATCAGGATAGGCACCGTGAAGTCGAGGATCAACCGGGCCAGGGCCCAGTTGCGCGAATCCCTCAGCGAAGCGTGGGAGCGTTGGCGATGAAGTGCAAGGATGCCCTGCTTCTGATGGACAAGGTGATCGACGGGTGCTCCACCCCCACGGAGGAGCAGATGCTCCACTTCCACACCTCCGGGTGCAGGGCGTGCAAGCGCACCATGATGATGAACAGGGACATATCCAGAGTCTTCCGTCAGATCTCCCGCCCCGAGCCCCCTGCCGATCTGGAGGAGAGGGTCCGGGCCCGCCTCGCCGCGGCGGCGTCAATCGGTTCGAGACGCCGGCCTCCGCTCAGGTATGCCGTGGCGCTGCCCTTCGTGGCCGCACTCCTGATTGCGCTGGGTCTCTCCCTCGGGCGAGGCGGCACCCGCATGCAGGAAACGCTGGTGGCCGAAGTCGACAAGGCCGAGGACGCGGGCGACTCATGGAAGCGTCCCGTGACAACCCCGCCCCTGACCGCATACATCAGGCCGGCCGGTCTGGTCACTTTCTGAGCCGATGACCCCGGCTCTCGTCCTGTCGGCCGTCCTCGCGGCCGGAGCGGTCTTTCCCCCGGTAGTCACGATAAGGCGCGAAAGAGTGCCTGGCTTGACGGAACTCTCCACCGGAGCCGCGATATCCGACAGGCACGTGGTCACCCTCAGCGCCTTCACAGGCCCGGGATCGTCTCCTTTCGTCGAGCTGGACGGCGACCTCCACGAACCCGACACGATACATGTCTGCCCCGACATGGGCATCGCCGTGCTGACGTTCGACTCCCCCGTATTCTACGACTTCTCGAAACCGGACAGTCGCGTCCCGGAGGTCGGCGAGACGCTCGTGCTCGTAGGCCAGGGGCTCTCCGGCATCATCTCGATCTCCGCCAGGGTCGTGAGGCACTACGAGGACGGCGCCCTGCTCCTCTCGGCTCCCAGGATGGAGGGCCTGATGGGGGCCGTCGCCTTCGACGGGGAAGGTTCGCTGGTCGGCCTGGTGACCGGAGTGGTTTCCTTCTCCGCGCACGAGGCCTCCGACATCTCCATCGACTACCTGGCTGTCCTGCCGTCTCAGATGTGGTACATCTGGGCGGATCTCGCCATGGAAGGCTCCCCCAGGAACGAGGTGCCCTTCGGAATAACGGCGACCTCGTGCTCCGGGGCCACCGGCCGCGACAGGCCGGCCGGCGTCCTCATAGTCGCGGTCGCTTCGGGCAGCATGGCCGACGGCTGCGGGCTCAGGCCCGGTGACGTGATAACCCGCGTCGATACTGTCAGGACATATCACCCCGAGTCCGTCCGTGGGCTGCTGATGCAGACCCGCGACAGCCTCGAGGCCGAGGTCTGGTTCAGAGGTTGCAGCAGGGTCATATCCCTGCCCCCGCTCCGCTGATGGAACTCATTAGAAGCCCGATCAAGGAAGACAGGCCAACGCGGGAACCAGGCGGCCGGACCGTGGACGGAGTCACCCGTAACGCCTGAGCAGTCTCCTGGCTTCGTCGAAGTCCGGCATCAGCCTCCCGAGCAACGCCCGGAATCCTTCTCCGTGTCCCATGATTCTCAGATGGCAGAGTTCGTGCAGTATCGTGTAGTCGATCAACCGGGTAGGAAGGCGTGCGAGCTGCAGATTGAGTGTCACTACCCCCTTGCGGTTGCAGCTCCCCCACAGGGTCTTCATGTCCCTCACCCTCACCCGGGCCGGTTCCGTTCGTAGAACGTCGAGATGAGCGGCAGCCAGCGCGGCGGCCCTCGACTCCAGTTCGGACCGTGCGAATGAGCGCAGGGCATTCTCGAAATCCGGCAGGGCGACCGGCAAGCCCGGAGCGTGTACCTCGAGTCTTCCGGAAGCGCTTCTCCCCACCTCCGTGCGGCGTCCCTGGACAACCGGGATCAGGACCGTCTCCCCCATGCAGGTCACCCTGAATCCGCCGCCGGGAAGCGCGACGGCATCCGGCCAGCGGGCTCTCAGAGGATCCAGTTCCCGCTCTCTCGACTCTGCGGTCTTGCGGAGTATCCAGGAGATGTTCCGGGCCACGAAGAGATGGGCGTGACTCTCGTCCATTCCACGGGGCAGGACAGCCTCCACCAGACCGGGAGATACCCTGATCGATATGCGTTTCGCGCGGTCGCTCCGCCTGACGGTGTATTCCACGGTGCCGTCCCCGACGCGGACGAGGTGCATCAACGGCCCGCCACGGCCCATACGACCGGAAGCGACATGGTTCCTTCAAAGGTCGGAGTTTCGATGCTTTCGTCGAGGGGTTTCCCGTTCAGGTACAGGCTCGCAAGGAAGAGGGGATCGATCCTGCTGCAGGCCCGGATCGATCCGAAATGCAGCAGCCTCAGGCCGGCGCCGGCCATCAGCCCGGGAATCCCGCCGGCGATGGAAGTGTCCAGCCCGTCCTCCTCCATCCTCCTGACTGCCGCTTCGAGCACCCTGTCCCCCCGGCTGGTCGCTGCGGCGCGCCAGTCGTACTCGCCGAGGACTGCGAGCCTTCCGCCCGGTTCCATGAGGCCCGCGAGCTTCGCCATGAAGGCGGGGGCGTCCTCGAGTTCGAGCAGGACATGAGACAGCAGGACGATATCGGCGCGGGACAGCGGATGGCGCTCGATGTCGCACTCCACGGCATTCAGCCCTGGGATCCTGGATTCTGCCTTCGCCAGCGCGCCGGCATCCCGGTCGTATCCGTACAGGGCGGCGTCGGTCAGGAGCGAGACCTCGGACAGAACCAGGCCCGTCCCGCAGCCTGGCTCGATAATGCGCGCAGTCCTCCGCAGCGGCAGCAGGCCGTAGATGTATCTGCGCAGCGCGGCAGTCTCGAGGGACTGCCTGGCGTAGATCCGCTCCCTCTCCTGGAGAGGTATGCCGTACCAGCTCCCTCTCACGACACCCGGTCAGGGGTTGGAGAGCACGTCAGGACAGACCACCCCGTCCTTCCCCTTATCCAGTGGACAGCCCCCGCCGCAGATCTGCAGATCGTCGCAGCTTCTGCATCCCTCCGGTATCCACTCCCTTTCCCGGAGCGAGCGCATCAGGGGAGATCCGTAAATACTGTCCCAGGAGTCGGTCAGTATGTTTCCGGCGCTCTTATAGAAGCTCTGACAGGGTATGACGTCGCCGTTCGGTTCGATGCAGACATTGTACTGTCCCGCCGTGCAGTGCTTCGGCCCCAGCCCCAGTTCGACGGGATCGAGTTCGCAGTAGCGCGTGGGGGAATACCAGATCATCCGCATCCCCTGCGCCGAGGCTTCGTCCCTCACTCTGCACAGGAGATCCGTGAGTTCGTCCACGGGCAGCTCCACGCCCGACGCCGGCCCTCTGCCGCTGTGTATGATGCTGTTCATGGCGAATGCCCTCAGGCCGGCTCCAGCCAGGAAGGCGGGCATATCGAGGGCCGTCGCTGCGTTCATGCGTGTAAGGGTAGTGTTGGTGATGGCGTACAGCCCTGCGTCGACCGCGTTCCGGAGACCCGCCACGGTTGCGGCGTACGATTCGGATCCGGTCATGGAGTTGTGTACGGACTCCACGGGCGATTCCAGAGTGACCTGGACGTAGTCGAGGCCGGCCTCCTTCAGTCGGTCCAGGAAGGCGCGGTCCGCCAGAGCGACCCCGTTTGTCAGAAGGCCTGAGACCATGCCCGTGCTCTCGGCATGGGCGACGAGATCGGCGAGGTCGCTCCTGAGGGTCGCCTCGCCGCCGGTGAACGCGACATGAGGCACTCCGGCATCCCAGAGCAGCGAGATCGCCCGCTTCCAGGAGCCGGTGTCCATCTCGGGGACTTCCCTGTCACCGTTGTAGCAGTGCAGGCATTCGATGTTGCACCTGTAGGTAAGAGCCAGATCGGCACGATAGGGCGCTTCGACAGCGACGGAATACGGTTCGAGCCTGTCGAGCCCCAGGCTGGTGACCGGGCATCCGTCTGCTTCATCCCCGCGAGAAAGCGCTTCGATCACCCTCCCCACTTCGGCCAGGTCGGCCGCAGCCCGGCCCCTGCCGGTCCTGTAACGCCTCGTGATCCTGCGCGCGGCCTCGGGCGCGGGAACGCCTTCGAGGATGAGCCAGGCCATGTCGCAGGCGGTCCTGTTGAGATGGATTATCTTCGAGGCATCCACCGAGAGGACTCCTGTCCCCTTCCTGCCGACCCTCAGGTGGAGGCGCCTGCCGAGAATCCTGTAGTGATGGAGCCCGGCCGGGGCGATCGGAGCAGGCGGCTTCTTCGAGAACAGCTTCATCGACCACCTCCCGCACACGCACATGCACATCCAGCACAGGCACAGGCGCACGCACAGGAACTCCTGCCGCTGCCGCCGCCGCTGCCGCTGCTCGAGTCGACCGGTGGGGGATTCGTGACCGAGGTGACATGCGCGGCGATCGTCGAGAAAGAGGAGGCGACGTTTCCTGCTGCCGATTCGATGGAACCGGCCACCCTGGCGCAGGCCTGTGCAAGAGTCCGCCCATGCTTACCGACATCGACAGAACCCGATCCAAACGGGTAGCTGCGTCCCGATGGGAATATCATGGTACCTGGCAACCTGTCCATCTTCTTGTCGAAATCCGGATCCATCATCATCCACTGCAGATCATCGTCGAACACGGCCTGCACGGCTTCCGGCGTACCCGCCTCCGAAGCCGTGTCCCAGGCCTTCGATATGATCGATCTGTAGTACTTCCTGGTCTCCTTGAGCGAGAAGCCGGACATACTCCTTCTGAGGTTCTTCAGCATATCGATAAAGACCTGCACCAGCTTCTCGGAATCCAGGGTCGGCGCCCCGTCCGCACCGTCGCCTATCGCTTCGAGAAAGCCCTTCTCGTATCCATGGAGTTCCTCGGGTTCAGGGGTTATGCGTCTGATCGAAGGCTTCGCCCCGCCCCTGCCTCCTGCCGGCGGGACGTCCATCTCGACCGCCCGCTTGAGGACCAGTCCGTACAGGATGAGAGCGGCGACCTTTTCCAGCTTCAGCTCGAGGAGCATCGCGGCCATGGGTGCCGTTAGCCCCCGCTTGATTCCCGTCCCCTCGACGCCGATCGTCGGAGGCAGGTAGTCGAGCTTGTTGCGACCCGCACGCAGAATGAAGAATAACACGAATACGAGAACGCCGATCGGGAATACCAGCCCACATATGACAGGAACGGCAATATCGAAAAATGATGTGCTCGCTTCCTTTCCTCCGTATGAGGCGCTGCGGCTGTCCAGAATCTCACCGGAGATGAGCGAGCCTGGATAGGACACCCCGATATACATGGCGCTCGACATCCGTCTGGTAAGGCGCCACTCGTAGACGACCCGACCGTCCCCGGAGATCCATGAATCCGTGAAAGGAAGGGAGTGATACCTGACCGAGGACGAATCCGCCCCCTGGGGAAACACAAATGTGATCACACACTCGCTCTCGCCGCTGACGCAGGAGGCGTCGAACCATGTCGGGACGAACTCCGTGGAGGCATAGGCCGGATCGGACGAGTCCCTGAACGCCATGCCCGGATTCACTCCGGACACCTTCAGGACGGCCGAGTTCCCGGGCATTATCGTGCCGTCCCCCAGAGGGATCTCGACACCTATGGGGATGTACTCCGAAGGCCTTATCGTAGTCAGGGGCACGCCGTCCAGCTCCGCCGCGATCGAGCCCGGGTCGTAGTCCCGGGTCGGGAACCCTATGTCCACTATGTCTATGGGATCGCTGCCGGGAAGGCATGCGAACGTGATCTCGTAACCGATCTGAAGGCTCGCATCCTCCTGGAGGGACAGGTTACAGACATATTTCGGGATCTCGAATCTGTATGTCTGAGCTGAAGCTTGTATGGCTAAGGAAAACAGGGATAGAAGCGCCAAAACCCGGGCTACCATTTCGGCGCCTCCTCGATCTGATACTCCGAGTGGCAATAGGGACAGGTTATAAAAACAGCGCCGGCCTTGACTGCCACGTCCTTTGAGGACAGTGATCCTCCGCATTTTTTGCAGTCGATCTCCTGGAGATTCACATCCCCGGAGAAGTCTATGTGCTGGACAACCCCGTCGCCCCCGCTGCCGGGCGCGTTCTTCCGGCCCGAGTGGATGAGAAGAAAGATGCCGACGCCGCAGGAGACTGCGCCCGTGATCATCCGGGTTACGGTCGAGCCCTCCGACGCAGCGCTCAGGAATACCAGTCCCAGCAGCAGGAGTATCACGGCAAGAATTCGCATCGACATCCTCCCCCGCAGATCAGCGCTTCCGAAGCCTGTGAGCGGAAGATATGCGCTGTGGGTTCAAAGTGAGAGAGGTCCGGCCCGGAAGCCGAAGAACCAGGCCATCAGGCGTACGGCCGGGCCCTTGCCGAGTATCCTGACCGCCCAGTGCGCCTTCAGCGCGTTCATCCCCACGACATACAGGAACCTGGGCCGTGGCGAAGCAGCGGCGTTGTAGACCGCTTTCGCCACTTTCCGCGCCGGCATGCCGAGTCTGCTGTCTATCCTCTCCACCACGCGCCTGTACGCTGCGTCGACCGACTCGTCGCCGCATCCCGGAAAGCAGTTCCCCGTCTCGTTGAAACCGGTGTTGACGTTCCCCGGGCGGATGATCGACACCTTCACCCGCCGTCCCGCGATCTCCGTGGCGAGAGATTCGTAGAAGGCCTCCAGGCCGGCCTTCGACGCGGAATACATGGATGACATCGGTACTCCGACGCTTGCGGCGATGGAGCTGACCCCGACTATCCGGCCGCCGTCCTCGATGACGGGAAGCATGTCGCGGACAAGCATCACGTGCGCCGACAGGTTGTTCGTGAGAATCCTCTCGATCTCCCCGTCGGGCAGGAACGCCGCCGGCCAGGTTCCGTGGACGCCCGCCAGCGTTACCAGGGCTCTGAAGCGCCTGCCTTCGGCGGCGAAGGCGGCGGCGAGATCCGCGACCGCCGTTCTGTCCGTCAGGTCGAGCTCGATCGGGGTCACCGTCCCGGTTCCGCCGCCGAGCGACCGAACGGATTCCTCCAGGCGGGAGGAGTCCTTGTCGGCCAGGAAAACGTCCCATCCGCCCTCGCGGAAGAGAGCGGCCGCCGCCCTTCCGATGCCGCCCGCCCCTCCGACTAGCAGCACGCTTCCAGTCTTGCCTCCGGACATGGATCACCTGCCTGTCCTGTAGTGTTGCATCTGCCCGGCGCAGGGAAACCGCCTGTCGGGAACTCCGCCCGTGGGAAGCGCCGGATGGATACTACCGGATAACAGACGGGGCGGGGTCCGAGCCCCGCCCCGATCCGTCGTCCACCGGCTAGATAACGCCGTGCTTCCTGCCGACCTTGACGAAGGCCGCGATGGCCTTGTCGATGTGATCCCTGGTGTGCGCCGCGGAGAGCTGCACTCTTATGCGCGACTGGCCTTTTGCGACTACGGGGTAGAAGAAGCCAATCACGTAGATGCCCTCCGCGAGCATGTCGTTCGCGAAGGCCTGCGCAACCGGGGCATCGTCGGGCGAGAACTTCGTGAACATTATCGGCACGATCGCGTGGTCTCCCGGGAGGATCTCGAAGCCTTCGGCAGTCATGCGCTGGCGGAAGTACTTCTGGTTCGACTCGAGCCTGTCGCGCAGCTCGGTCGAAGAACTCAGGAGTTCCAGAACCTTGATGGTCGCCCCGACCACGGAGGGGGCCAGCGTGTTGGAGAAGAGGTAGGGCCTGGAGACCTGGCGCAGCCAGTCGATCAGTACGGCGCGGCCGCTGGTGCATCCGCCGCTGGCGCCGCCGAGGGCCTTTCCGAACGTCGTCGTTATCAGATCGACCTTGTCCATCACACCGAAGTATTCATGCGTACCGCGGCCGGTCCTGCCCACGAAGCCCGACGCATGGCTGTCGTCGACCATGACGAGGGCGTCGTACTTCTCGGCGAGTTCGCAGATCCTGTCCAGAGGGGCGAGGTCGCCGTTCATGCTGAACACGCCGTCGGTGGCGATCATCCGGTACTTGCAGTTCCTGACCTCTTCGAGCTGGAGAACTCCCTCGAGACCGAGCTGTTTCCTGCCGTCGAATTCGTACTCCCCCGTGCCCATCTGTATGTGCGAATAGATGTAGCGCTTGGCCTTGCAGAGCCTGACGCCGTCGATGATGGATGCGTGGTTGAGCTGGTCGGCGATGATCGCGCATTCCTGGTCGAGGAAGGGGTCGAAGACGCCGCCGTTGGCGTCGAAGCAGGCGGCGTAGAGGATTGTGTCGTCCGTGCCGAGGAACTCGCTGACCTTCTTCTCGAGCTGCTTGTGTATGTCCTGCGTGCCGCAGATGAACCTGACGCTGGACAAGCCGAAGCCGCGGCTGTCGACCGTGTCCTTGGCGGCCTGCAGGACGGCGGGATGGCTCGAGAGTCCGAGATAGTTATTGGCGCAGAAGTTCAGAACCTTCCGGCCGCCGACCGTTATCTCCGCGCCCTGGTGGGACTCGATGATACGCTCGTCCTTGTAGAGACCGTCCTTCTTCTTGCTCTCTATCTGCTTTGCCAGATCCTCGAAGATCCTTCTGGACATCTCCTCACCTTCCTGAGATTTGAATCGGGTATGACGGGAAACGACTCCTGTAATCTACCCGCTGCAGCGTCCCGGGGGAAGTGTTTGCCGTTCTATTCCACCCAGTCCAGCCTCACGCCCAGGGGCTCCGGATAGGTGTAGGACCCGAAGGGCGTGTCTATCGTCGGTTCGATCTCCAGCAGGAGTCTTCCGAGGTGCTCGTCGTCTCTCAAATCCCCGTCGATGCCCCCTACCGCGAGGGCCAGGTCGATGAAATCGACGGCATCCATCACGGACAGCACCTGCACGGCATCAAATCCTATCACGAGTGGCAGGATCGTGATGGTCGAATCACCAGGGACTTCGAAGGGATCCAGCCACTCCCCCGAGGCGACCCAGGTGGTGTCGAACCCGGCCCCGGCATCTGTGTCCAGGTAGAGGTCCCAGGGCATTGAAACAATCGTCGCCGCGGCGAGGAGGAAGCCGGCCGATCCGTCGTTGGGGTTGTGAATCCCCACGTTCAGGGTCATCTCGACGGGGACCTCGCCCGCTGCCCAGTAGTTGACGATCTGGAGCACCTGCGATGCGTTCAGTTCGGACAGGTCGTCCAGGACTATCCCGCAGACGGCGAAGTCATCGGTGCTCTCCAGCCTGAAGGAGAGGCCGGCGAACCCCAGTGGATCGGTTATGCTGCAGGAGCAGGAAGCCAGGGCGAAGGCTGCGCAGGCGAGGGCCCGGAGTCTTCTTGAAGGCATGTCGTCCACCTTTCTCGGAACCGGCGTCATCGGCCGGGATCAGCCCACGGGAGCGTTCAGAACCAGCGCCAGTCGACGGGAGCCCTCGCGGATACGGCGGCCCAGGCGGCCTGTCTGATCACCTCCGCCGCGCGCCCGACGCCTTCGGGGGCGTAGGCCATGCCCTGCGCGCTCTCCCCGGTAAGCAGAGAGTAGTACACGCATGCCGCGAGATACGTTCCCGAGATCGTTGGATGGCTCATGTCGCTCTCCCACAGATCGAGGGAGGGCGCCATGCCGACGGCCAGGAGCCATGCGGTGCCTACCGGCGCGACCGAGGCGTCGAGGTGAGCCCCGGCGTACCGGTAGGCGTATTCCAGAGCGCCGAGCGTCTGGGGAGCGTACTCCCTCGGCCAGGTCATGAAGAAGGAGGTCCGGCCGCCGGATTCGGTCACCACCGAGTCCAGGAGGAAGGCGAACTCCCACATCAGATCCGGGTTCTCTATCGGCCTCAGGCTCTGCTCCTGGAACACCACTAGGTCCCAGCCGCCCGACTGGATCAGAGCCCTCAGATCCTGATCGTGGAAGTGGTTCTCCAGTGTGGCGCCTCCCACGGTGTAAGACCCCGTTTTCAGATGGAGATCCGGAAACCGCTCGGACAGCATCGAATCGACGTGCGAGTCGAGCCCGCCGTTCGCGTAGGTGTAGCTGTTTCCCACAAAGAGTATCGACGCAGGGGGATCCGGCTGATCGAACCATCCAGCCGCGGCTTCGGCCAGGAAGCGATCCTCCAGCACCCGGTATCCGACATGCACCGCCAGACCGACGGTGTCTCCGGTGACTTCGGGCAGCGCCATCGGAACGGGATCGACTGTCCCGTCGGCATGACGGAGCAGCAGCAGGGCGGGCCTGTCGGGCGGGATCATGGAAAATGCCTCTCCGGTGGCGAGAGTGTCGAATGTGACGAGGTCGAACGTATCCCCGCCCAGCACGAGGGCGGCTCCTTCCGCCTGCAGGGAGCCGGCATCCAGGTAGGGCATGCAGTTCATCACCGCCCTGACTTCGAACAGGCTGGGACCGTCAGGTTCCGTAGGGCCTCCGGAGCACCCGGCCGCCAAGGCGGCGATGATGCCGAGCGCCGATGCCGCCAGGAGGCGTTCGCGCCCGGAAAGACGCTCCGAAGCTGTCCACCGCTGCAACCAGGGTACGTGGTTCTCATCCATGAGTTCTCTCCTCCCACTCATGGGGTGATGATACAACGGCCGGGGCCGACGGGGAACCATACTCATCCATGCTGGCAGCCGCACCGCGCTCCGGCATATCTTCGGCGCATGGAATGCACTCCGCACGCTCGGCGTCGGGCGACGATCCTCGTCGCGCTGCACATCCTGGCCGGCTGTGCGGTACTCGCATTCTCGGCCCCGGCGGCGCCTCTCGACGACACCTACATCCATCTCGTCTTCGGCCGCAGCCTCGTCCGCGGCGGGTTCATGCAGTTCAACCCCGGCGTCCCCACGACGGGACTCACGAGCCCCCTCTGGATCCTGCCTTCGGCTGCGGCCTCGCTTGCAGGCGGGTCCGCGCCAGTCGTCCTGATGCTGATATCGGCTCTCGCGGGGGCTCTGACGATCCCGGCCGGCGGAGAGGCAGCCCTGCTCCTCCTCCTGTGCGGGCCTCTGCTTTTCCATTCCACAAGCGGAATGGAGACGGCCCTCGCGGCTCTGCTCGCGACACTGATCACGGCGGGCCTCGCCTCCGGACGCCTGCGGGGTCGCTCTCTTGGGATTCTTCTCGCGGCGGCCTGCCTGACGAGACCCGAGAGCGCCGTCCTCTGCATCCCGGCGGCGATGAAGGCCGAAGGGAGGAAGGAGGCGGCCCGTCGTGTCATACCGCCGGCGCTGGCGCTGGCTCTCTGGGCGGCATGGAACCTGCATGCCTCGGGATCGATCCTGCCCTCCACCTTCCACGCCAAGGCGGCCAGGCCGTTTTACGGCGATCTGCCCCACCTGATTGTCAGGCTGTTCTTCAGCGCACCGCTCGCCCTCCCGGCGGCGATCCCCGGCACGATCGGCATGGCGCGGCGAAGGGATCCGGCGTGGCTGTGCGTCCCGCTTCTCGCTGCAGCGGCGGTCCTGACGGCGCCCAACCAGTACAATCAGCTCAGATACCATGTCCCCTGGCTCTGCGCATCCATGCTGGCCGCCGCGTCCTGGCTCCGGGGAAGGGGCCTCTCCCTGCGACGTGCGCCGGCCCGTTCGACGGCTCTGGCCGCAGCCGCCGTCCTCATGGTGCCGGGTGCCGCATTCTTCATCAGGCAGAGGGTCAGGGCCGCGTCGGACGTATGGTCCATCGACGTCCGGCCCGCCATCCTGGTCGATTCTCTGGCGGAAGAGGGCGATGTCGTGGCCGCATGCGACATTGGAGCGACGGCATGGATTACGGAACTCGAGGTCATCGACCTGGACGGACTGGTGACCCCGGAGAGGCTCCCGGGGCGGGGTCGGGCAGGATGGGGATGGATCGCGGAACGATCCGACTGGCTGATCGCCTTCCCGGGTCAGTATTCCGGGTTGGTTCGTGTGGCGGATGGGGATCTGACGCCGGTCGCGGGATTTGCCAGCGCGCATCCCGTAGTCTGCGGAGAGGATACCGTCTCCGTCTGGAGGGTCAGTCGATCCAGTCCCCCGGGGGCGACAGGGTCAGCGTCCTTGTGAACCTCGGCTGGGCGAGTACGGCGTATTCCGGATAGAGCTGCCTGTAGACCGCGTAGTTGGCGTACACCTTCTCCACGTAGAGCCTTGTCTCGTTGAAAGTGATCCTGCCGAAGAAGAGATCGTCCGGTAGGGAGGATGCCCCCCAGCGTCCGATGGCGTTGTGCGGACCGCCGTTGTACGAGGCGAGCAGCTTGAGAGGACCGTTCATCTCCGATGCGATCCCCGACAGGTAGCATATGCCGTACCTGAGGGATACCGCAGGCTCGAAGAGGGCATCCGGAGAATAGCCGTCCCAGCCCTGCTCCAGGGCGACGGTTTCGGATGTGCTTGGGATCATCTGTATCAGACCACGCGCCCCTGCGGGTGAGGCTGCCCAGGGCTGGAACATGCTCTCCTGGCGCATGATCGACCACACCAGAACAGGATCGAAGCCGAACGAGCCGCTGGTTTCCAGCACCAGTTCCGGCCAGGCGGCAGGATACCTGAGCCTCCACAGCTCCATCGGCCAGGGTTCCGGAGCTACGGTGGACAGGCGCCATCCTGCATTCGGCATCCTCTCCCAGACATCGTGCTCGATGTAGGTCAGCGCCAGGCGGCCGCCCCCTCCGGCCAGCGTTTCCGCAGCCCGGAACTCCGCCATAGCCCATCGCCTCAAGCCGGCATCTAGCAGGACCAGGGCGCGGTTCGAAGCCGGACTGGGAGGCGCGGGTTCGATTCCGTTACGCCGCATCCAGGATTCGAGGGGTTCCGTGCTGATACCCGGGGAGGGCGGCGAAGCGCCGAGGCGGATCTGTGCCAGGACGGCGGGGATAGATTCCGATCCGAGCCTCGAGACGGCTCTGAGGGTGTCGTAGCCTGCGGGGTCGTTCATGCCGTCCAGCAGGAGACGCCCCAGCATGTATCCGGCATATTGCGCATACACGCTCCGGCCATAGCGCGAGACGAAGGCGGCAAGCCCGTCCCTGGCCTCGGCCGCGCGGCCGGTCTCGAGCAGGGCTATGCAGAGGTAGAAAGCGGCGTCATCGGTAGCGACGTTGGATGGAAATTCGGACTGCATCCGCCGGAAATGCGGTATCGCCTCCGCCCACCTATTCGATTCGGCCAGGATGCTGCCCCTGTACCACGGTATGTTGCCGCGCCTCGTAGAAGCGGGGAAGGCGGCCTCCCAGCGGTCGAGGACGGCGAGACCCGAGTCCGGAAGACCGGAGCGGGCCAGATCGAGGCCCAGGTACATGAGTGCATTCTCTGCATCCGGCCCGGAGGGCCATCGATTCAGATACCGGTCGAGGAGGACGCACGCCTCGCGGTAATAGCCAAGCCTGTCTCTCGTTCTGGCGGCGAGATAGACGAGGTGTGCCGGAGGGCGTTCCGCCGAGACGGCGACGTCGTAGAGCTCGTTCCACAGTCCGCCGGAGTAGAACGCGTCAGCCAGGGAGGAGGCGAACGAACTGTCGGCCAGGATCCTCGTCCGGAGAAGCCGCCAGGCCGGTCCATGGATGTATCCCGAAGGCCAGAGGCGTATCGATTCGGAGAATGCGCCCTCCCAGCCCTCGATTCCACCGGAGTGCCTGTACCAGCCCAGCGCGTTGAGCATGCGGGAGCGCAGTACGCTGTCGGATTGCGGAACGCCGGCCCGGATGGCCGTGGCCTCGCCAAGGGCTCCCGCACAGAGCAGGGCCTTGTACCTGGTCAGGAGGAGATCGTCCATGACGGTTTTCGGGAAACTGTCGGTCGCATACGAGAGAGCCTGGAGAGCTTCCCGGCCCATCCCGGCCGAAGCCAGGCTCTCGGCCAGCAGCAGGGCCGTATACCCTGGCATGATCCGGATGCCGCCCCCGCTCAGCATCGACATGATGCGGGGAGCGGCCGAAACGCCGCCGGCCCTCACCGCCAGGAGCGCATCCAGGGAATCCGGCGCTCCGAGGAGGATTTCCGCGCACAAGGGCGATGGTTCGGAAAGCAGAAGCGCGGCCGACCTCGCATCGGAGAGCCTCAGCGGATCGCTCTCGTCCCTCAGTAGAGCAGCCCGCATGAATGTGTCGCCGGCTTCGGCCGCGAGCCCCTCGTCCCTGAGACGGCATGCCTCCGCTTCCAGTACCGCCGGGTCCGCCGAAGGGACGTGAAGCTCCGCCCCGCCCTCCTTGACAGCTCTACAGGCGGGAGAGGTCAGGAATACGGCGGACAGCAGGAGCGACATCGCTCCCGGGAGACGACGATTCGACAGTGTCCCGGAAATCAGCTTTCCGCCTTGTACGAGGCCAGCTCCGACTGGAGATCCGGATTGCCGGGGTCTGCGTCGAGCGCTCTCTGGAGCAGTGCTATGGCTTCTGCATGCCTTTCCATGGCCGCCATGGCGCGGGAGCAGGCCAGAGCGATCCTGGATGACGGAGCCGGGTCCTCGATGAAACGCGCCAGAATGTCGAGGGTGTCCCTGGGCCTTCCGTTCCTGATGTAGAGCAGGCCCAGTCCGGACAACGCCGGTTCGAGGTTTGGATCCTTCGCGAGAGCCTTCTTGAAGCTTTCCTCGGATTCCTTCAGGGCGCCCGAGGCGGCCTGTACGTTGCCCAGATTGGCCATAAGCTCCGGCCGCTCCGGATCGATCTCGAGGGCGGCCTTCAACGAAGCCTCGGCCTCCTCCAGCCTGCCCCGGTTGAAGAAGTCGATCGCCTCGCCGTTGAGGTCGTCGACCCTGCTCCTGTTCACGGCGTCCCTGTGGGTCCTCAGCAGCCCGGCCATGTCGGAAAGGGATTTCTCCTGACCCTGTGCGGCTTCTCCGAGCGTTATCCTCATGTCGTCGAGCAGCGCTCTCTGGCTCTCGACCGTAGCTCCGAGTTCACCGATGGCCCCGGAGGTCCTGGTCTCCAACTCGGAGACCCTGTTGACGAGCGTTTCCTCCATGGACTTCACGGCGGGCTGGATCGAGAGCAGCCCCTCCCCCAGCCCGGCAATCGCGGCCTGAACGGGAGCGATGCCCGAGGATGAGGTCTCCGACATCTTCTGCTCCAGCACCTCGGGCATTCCGGAGACGGTCTTGTCCAGATTCTCGATCCTTCCGGTCAGGGCGGACGCCGTGGCGGACATGTCGAGGGCGGACTTGCCGATCTGGGTGACGGCCTCCAGGAGGCCGGTCAATCTCGCGTCCTGCTCGGAAAGAATTCTTCGTACAGCCTCGCCCTCCGTCCCGGCGATCCCGGTCACCTTAACGGTCGAATCCTCGATCGCCGCGCCGATCGAGTCGGCCTTCCCCTGAATGGATTCGAGCTTCTCGACGATAGGCGCCGTGATGCCCCCCATGCTCCCGACGCTTTCTGCGACAGCCTTTTCGATGGATTCAACGCGGGTCTCCAGGCTGGCCAGGCGGGCAACTCCGGCCTCGATGGGTCCGGTGAGGCTCTCTATGGGGAATGCGGCTGCAGGAGCGGCGGCGCCGGCGGCGGAATCCCCGGCCTCGGAGGAGGCGGGAGCCGCAGATTGCGCTGGGATTGCGGCCGGAATAGCGGTAATGGCGCTCTGAAGCGCCTCGATGCCCTGGACGATCCTGTCCAGCCTCTCGAACATGCCTGTGGAAACGAGCTGTTCGAGCGACTCGACCTTTCCGGCTATTGCCGTGGTCCGGGCCGAAATGTCGAAAACGAGCTTCCCTATGCCTGTCAGCAGACTGCTCGCAGAAAGCTCGGAAGGTGTCGAGCCGGCGTCTTCGTTCATCACGAGACCTTCCCCTCCCCTTGAATCATGAGGTTGAAATCATGTCGAGCCGGCTGCCGGTTCCGGCATCCCTGCCCAGCCTGGGAACCAGGGATCTGTGCCTGGATTCCACGAACGACTCCAGAGCCCGTCTGTCGCGGGAGTAGCCCGCCTCGCCCAGGGCCCAGTGCAGACGCAGGAGGAGAGTCTCGTCGCCCGTCCTCCTGAAGGCATCCATCCATGCCGAGATGGCGGCGCTCCTCCTGCCGAGCCTCCAGAGAGCCATCGCCTCCAGATCGGCGGATTCGGCGCCTTCGTCACGATCCTTCTCGAGGGCGGCAAGCGCCTCTGCAGGTCTGCCGGCATACAGAAGGCTCCTGGCGGCTTCCGGACCCGGATCGGAGACGGCCGCCCTCTTCTGCCTCAGGGTATCCCGGACCAGTCCGAGCATGCGGTCGTCCATCCTGGACCAGGCGGTCTCGGTGGCCTCCTGCATCATCCCGGCGGAAACCAGGAGCTTCAGGAGGTCCAGCGAGGGGGCGACAGGGGGCGATGCTGCCTTCCATTTCTCGTATCCGGCCTTCGCTATGTCGGAGAGCATTCCGCCGCCATCGCCCGAATCCATCAGCAGCTCGCCGAATCCCAGGAGCCTGTCTATCTCGAGGCCGGACGCGAGCACCGCTCCGGCGGCTGCGGACACTTCCGCGGGGGTGGCCCTGCCCTCCTTCAGATCCGATCCCAGGCGGCCCTCTATGGCCTTTTCTATCACGGAATGGTCACGCACGCAGTTCCAGAAGTCGAGTCTGCTCATCCTGCCGTCGAGAGTCTCGGTTAGCAGGCGTTCCGCGGCCTTCGTCCTCCAGTCTCCTATCCCGTCGGCTGCCAGTCGGCTGAGCACCGTCATCTGCGCGTCGTACATCCCGTTGGATTCCATGACCCCGGCGAGCTGCGACATGGCCTCGTCGTCACGCCCCGCCTGCCACTGAGTCATCACGCGTTCGACCAGCGCCGTGGAGAGCGGAACGGAAAGCCCCTGGCGTCTGCGGAGGATGTCCGAGAACGTGGATGCGTTGGCGCCTGCAATGGCGCATACCGCCTTCAGCGACGGACCGCCGCCCTTGCGCTGCACGGCCGTGGTCGCGATCGAGGGATCGGCCAGCACGGCCTTGATCAGAAGAGCGTCCGGATCGAGCTGGAGCTGGTATCTGTCGGAGAGTTCGGCGGCGTATGCGAGGCATCTCCCCGAACCCCTCTCGTTCCCCTTCGATTCGCAGAGAGAGGCTATTTCAGAGGCCTTCCCGGGGTTCATCTCGAGAACCATGGAAGAGAATCTCCTCAGATTCTCGAAGTCGTCGGAGAGGGCGGCGGCCTTCACGAGCATCATCGGGGCGTCCACCATCCCGGGGCTCGAAGCCGCAAGCTGCTCCAGGAGCCCGGTGACTCCCGGCTGGGTAAGCACCGGCTCGAGCCAGGCGCAGGCCTCCGTGATCCTCCCGTTGACCGCGGAGGCCCTGGCGAGGAACATCCTTATGGCGGTCCCGTTCCTGCCGGGTTCGTCGAGAAGCGTCTCGAGGACGCCCGATGCCAGACTGCTCGTTCTCCGGTCCTCGACAACCCCGTCCAGGTGGGTCAGGCTCCCGGCGATGTCGCCGGCCGATATCAGGCGGCAGAAGTCCGCAAGACCCGTCAGCGCCGGATCCTTGATGTCGCTGCCGCCGATCGCGCCGCCGGCCAGAGCCAGCTTGCCCTCGGCGAGGAAGGCTCTCAGCCGGAAAAGCACCTCTGCCGGGGGATCACCCCAGTTGAGCCTCGATACCAGGTCCATTCTCCAGACATCGGAGCCGCTGGTCCTGAGGATGATGTCCGCGGCTGTCTTCGCGGCGCCGGTATCCGCGAAGATGGGCAGGAGAATGTTCAGGCTCAGCTTGTCGAACGCGGAGTCCGGCAGGATGGAGATCTGGCCGGCTACGGTGGGAGCCAGAGCCGAGTCGGAGCAGGCCTTGATCAGCCACTGGTCGGCCTTGTCGAACTGTTCGCGCGACAGGGCGGCGACGGCCCCGAGGAGAGCCTCCTGCGGCGTGGCGGGATTGAAACCCGAGATCAGGAGTTCGTCGGCACGCTGGATGTGGATGCTGGATTCCCTTATGTCCTCCAGACCCCTCTCGGGGACGCTCTCGCCTGCGAGCAGCAGTGAGAACCAGTCCGAAGCGGCCTCCCCCTCCCGGCCGGCGACTCCCCGGACGGAGGCACGCATCCTCCGGAGACCCGGGAACTGCTCCATGAGCCCGTCGAAATGGCTCAGGACATGGACGATGTCCTCCCTGGACTTCCTGTCCTTCCTTTCCTGGAGATGCTGCATGGTGGCGGCGGCCTCGGATTCCCGCCCGCGGACCTGCATGGTGACTGCGAGCAGAGTGAGGACCTCGGCGCTGTTCTTGTCTTTCTGGAGAAGCTTCTGAATCTGCCCCTGAACCCATTCGGGGTCGTCGGCGACAAGCCTGCACAGGGCGGCTACCGCCTCGGAGACGGTGCCCCGCTCGGTCATGAACTCCGCGAGCCTCCTGGCGATCGTGTCGTCCCTGTCGATGCCGTGTTCGATGAATATCGAGGCGGTTTCGCCGATCTGGCTCTCGTAGGCGTCCTCGCAGGTGAATGCCTCCTCCAGGGAGTCGAGGGCGCTGGTGTTCTCTCCGCGGTCCTTCCTGTAGCGGGCCATGAGCAGATGAGGTCTGGCATACGCCGAGGCCTTCGTCACCAGATCCGTGAGCGCGTCCTCGAAGTCCAGGCTGCGTTCGCCCTCGCTGAACAGCCTCTCGAGTTCCCTCGAAGAGTCATCGAAGCGCTCCGCGGAAGCGAGCAGCCGCACGAAGTAGATCCTGCTCCTGTTGGTCAGGTCGAGGTGGATGAGCTCCTTCTCGACGACCGCGAGTGCGCTTGTGACGATGTCCTTCGGGGCTTCGAACAGGTCCGGGAGGTTCCTGAGCGCGAGTTCCACGTTCTCGAAGGCCAGATAGACCCGGACGAGGTACAGGACGCCCAGCGGGTCCCTCTCGTCGCCCTTCCTCGTGGAGATCCACTCGACGACCGAGGGTATCCTGTCGTCGGGCCTGGCGGACTTCTGGGCCGCTTTCAGCAGGGTATCGAGAGCCTCCTGGACTCTTCCCTTCCGGAACTGCGCCAGACTCCATCCCACGAACCGGTCGACGTCCCCCTCCAGCAGTTTGTCCGCGGCGAACCTCTCGGCGCTGCGGGCCCCCGACTCCAGGGATTCGAAGAGCTTTGTTTCGGCGGACCTGTCGACCCTGTTCAGCATCTCGATGGCGCCGGTGTAGTCGCGCTGCCTGAGCTTGATCTGCCAGAGCGTCCGCAGCAGCTCGAAGGATCTCGGGAAATCCGACTGCCTGTCCTCCAGAAGCCGCACGACGGGAGTGGCCAGATCGCGATGGAGCCTGATGATCTCCTCGCCGGCCCTCGCGGACAGGTCGGGGTATCCCAGATCCATGATGAAGGCCACCAGCTCGCGGGCCAGCTCCGGGGTTTCGAGGAGGATCTTGAGATCCTGCTCCACCTTCGTGGCGGCCTGGTCGACGTTGCCGGAGTCCGCCATGGACTTGATGACCTTGAAGAGCCTTCTCTGCTTGCTTTCGAATAGTGCCATCCCGATCCTATTCCACGACCCGGATCACCAGAACCTGGCCGATTCTCAGATTGTTTCCGGACATCTGGTTGAGAGCCTGGATCCGCTCGACCGTAACGCCGTACCTCCTGGACAGGTCCCAGAGCGTGTCGCCGGACACGACGGTGTGGGTGACGGAAGAATCCGCTCCCTGCGTCCGGGGAGCAGGCGCGGATTCCGCCCCGGCCGGAGGCGTTCCCCTCAGGAGGATCCGCTGGCCGGGATGGATGATCGCGTCGCGGGAGATGTCGTTCCACTCGGCCACATCGGCCGAACTGGCGCCGACGGTCTGGGCGATTCCGCTCAGAGTATCCCCCGATCTGATCGTATAGTAGAAATAGCCTGTGTTTTCGCCGCTGGCGACGTTCACGGGTATGGTCTCCGGCTCGGGCAGGACGAGCCTCGTCCCCGGGACGAGCGATGCCGAAGGGTTGGCGGCCAGCAGGTCGGAGGTCTCCACCCCGAGAGCGTAGGCGATCGAATCCCACGTGTCGTTCTCCCGGACGGCGTAGCCGCCGGTGTCCAGCGTCCACGCGACCGAGTAGGCGTCAGCCGCCGAGGAGGCCGGGACGATTATCTCCCAGCCGTCGCCGTACGAGGGCGTGCGTTCGTTCAGAAACTCGCGGTTGAGGGACACGAGGCTGTCGGATCGTATTCCGGCGGCGGCGGCCAGAAGCCTGAGATCCAGCCCGGGAGGAGCCCATATGATCGAGAGCGAATCGCCCGTCTTCTCGACTGCCTGAAAGGCCCTCAGCGCGTTCGCGAATCTGGGCACGAAACTCCTGGTTTCACCCGGGAGGTCCAGATTCTCGACGGAGGTGCAGGCGCTGCGCCTCGAAGCCCGCAGTACCGCTCCCTCTCCGCAGTTGTAGGCGGCGAGGGCGAGTTCCCAGCTTCCGAACAGGCCGTGCAGATAATGGAGATATCTGGCAGCGGCCCTGGTCGCGGCCGTCCAGGAGTAGCGCTCGTCGATCTCGGAGTCGATACGGAGATCGAGGTGCCTCCCGGTCTCCCTCATTATCTGCCAGGGTCCGGCGGCTCCGGCGCTGGAATAGCACCCGACCTGATAGCTGCTCTCGATCCAGGGTAGAGCGGCGAGTTCACGGGGCACGCCCTCCTCCTGGAGAATCCTCTCCACCAGCCTGGCTATGCCGGTCGAACCCGGGAACCGGTCCGACCGGTAGCTGATGTCGCTGCGGTCGGCGAGCGTCATCGGAAAAACCGAGGATGTGGCTGATTCGACGGAGGACCGGGCTCCGCCTATCACGCCCGGAAGGGGGACGGCCGGAAGGGAGCCTCCGTTGCGGGCTACCTCCGATCTCTCATAATCGATTATTCTGGTGCCTGAACATGAACAGGCCAGCAGCAGGGCGGCCGCAGCCATGAACAGGCCGCTCCCGGTCGTCCTCTTCGCTGTCAGGGGGTGCCCTTCATGAGAGTCGGCGTCGTGGGAGCCACCGGTCTCGTCGGAATGGAGATGGTCCGGCTCGTCCGCGAGCGGATCGGGCTTCCGGCCTCCTCCTTCCTCGCATTCGCCTCCGATGCGTCCAGAGGCAGGACTCTGGATTACGGGCCGGAGCAGGTCTCCCTGTCCGTCTTCGATGCCGGCGACGTCGGCGGGGGAGACTACCTCCTCGGCGCCACGGGGGCCGAAGTGGCCGGTGTCTGGGTGCCGGCGGCGGTCGAGCGTGGAGCCGTGGTGATAGACAACTCGTCCAGGTTCAGGATGGACGAGGGCGTTCCTCTCGTGGTGCCGGAGGTGAACCTCGCGACCATCCCGGCAGGATGCAGACTCATAGCCAACCCGAACTGCTCCACGATCCAGCTTGTAGTGGTACTTGCCCCGCTCGCGAAGGCGTTCGGCATCGAATGGGCCGCGGTCTCCACGTACCAGTCCGTATCCGGAGCCGGAAGCCGGGCGCTCGTGGAACTCGAGAGGCAGGAGGCCGGGCTCTCCGACGCACCGGAGGAGGGCTGGTTCCACCGTAACGTTCTCACTTCGATCGGCGGCCTCGATGGAGACCTCTACTGCGAGGAGGAGGTCAAGCTCGCAAGGGAGACCGGAAGGATAATCGGCGCCGGATTCCCCGTGTTCCCCGCCTGCGCCAGGGTTCCCGTGGCGGTCGGGCATCTGGAGTCCGTGACGGTGAGGTTCGACGAACCGGTGGGCAGGGAGGGTGTTCTCGGGGTTCTGCGGAATGCGGATGGAGTGTCGCTCAGCGAAGACGGGGCGGCTCCCCGCAGGATACAGGGAACGTCCGAGGTCTTCGTCGGCAGGGTTCGTCAGAGCCCGGTCGACTCCAGGACGGTCCAGATGTGGATCACTGCGGACAATGTGAGGAAGGGCGCCGCTCTCAACGCCGTCCAGATACTGGAATCGCTTCTCGGGAGAAGTGACTGACACCTGCCGGCCTCCGTAACTGACACGCATGCATGCTCCGGACGATCCACCGGCGTGCGCGGAGGCAGCACGCCGGTGGTAGCTTGAAATAAACCTGCTAGAGATCCAGGTCGTCGTCCACCAGGTCGAAATCGTCGTCCAAGGGCTCTTCTTCGTCCAGGGAGCTTCCGCAGTTCTCGCAGAACAGCTTCTGCGGGGGATTCAAGTGCCCGCAGGAGGGGCACTTCGTCTCGGAGCCGCCGGCGGACTCCTTTTCGCCGATCTCGTCATCCAGCTCCAGGTCGATGGGTTCATCGAGGGAATCATCCACGGAAGCCCTGGAGGAGGCGGTGGAGGCCGACTTGCGGGCTGAAGTGGCTTCGTCCACGTCCTTGAGAACCTTGTTTAGATCGCCCAGTTCCGAGCGGAGCTTTTCGAGTTCGGACCCGGTTGCGGCTCTCGAATGCCTCGCGTCCTCCAGCTCCGACCTGAACGAGCCGTCGTTCGCATCGTATTCCTTCAGCTTGGCGCGAAGATTGAGCTCGTCTACCTTGTCGCTCTCCTCGGTATAGCGCTTCTCCTTCTGCTCTATCTCCCGCTTGAGTTCGCTGACCTTGCCCTCGAGCGTGCCCCTCTCGGCCGAGATCGAACTCAAAATACTGTCCAGCTGGTCCTGATAGTCCTGTCTGATCCTCTTGTAGACCCTTTCGTTGGTTTCGGCCTTCAGCTTCTCCAGGTTGCCGAGCCTGTCGGCCAGCTCGGTCCGGCTGGACAACAGCTCCTGGATCTTCTCCTCAAGAACCTCCGCCATATCATCTCCTCTCGAGGGACTGATGGACCTGCAGAAGCAGGCAGGCGCTCACTTCATCCAACCCGGCGTTCAATCCTCCGTACCGGCCATGCGGGCCGTAGAATCTCCTGCGCGTCGATGTAGTCAATATACTTTTCATCCCTGTGTCAAGGAGTGTATGAGCCCTGCGAACACCACGAACGGGTCGCCTCCGGTCTTCAATGACAGATCGGAGGAGGCGAGGGCCTCCGCAGCCACCCACACGGGAGGAGCGGACGAGTTTCTGGCCGACGAGAGCAGCGATGAGGCCGCCGTCGGGGAGAGCCCCAGCTCCCGCACCATATCCTTCTGGTCGCCGCCTCCCGCGATCAGCGCTCTCGCGGCCTCCAGCCTCTCCCATTGTCTCTGGACGAGGGCAAGGAGGGCGACGGGTTCCTCCCCGGCGCAGATGAGCCTCCATGCTGTCGCGAGAGCGTTCCCCCGCCTGCCCGCCCAGATCTCGTCGGCAAGATCGAAGACTCCCGGGTCGGCGACACCGGTAAGGAGGCCGGCCAGTTCCGCCGTCGTCAGCGTCCGGCCTTCAGAGAATACCGATACCCTCTCGATCGCCTCGTCCAGCCTCGAAAGGCTTCCTCCCGCCCATGAGAGCAGGATGCCGCGCGAACCGGGGGGCAGGGAGAGGCCGTGCTCCTTCGCTAGAATGTCGAACCAGCGCCCCATGTCGCGTTCGAACGGCTCCCAGCAGACGAACGACGCAGCTCCCGGAATCCTGTCCACGGATGCATTGAAGGAATGCCTCAGGGAGTTCTCGCTCGATTCTACCAGCAGAACGTCGGTGCGGCCCTCGTCGGCCGCCGCCCTGACCAGCTCGGCTCTGATCGCCGCCGGAAGCCTGTCCGCGCCGGGGATTCTAACGAGCCTCCCGGAAGAGAAGAGGGACGGCTCGGCGAGGAACCTGGTGAGCTTCCCCGGCTCGGCATCCTCGGCGTAGAAGGACGAGCACTCGAATCCGAGTGTTTCGCAGAACCTCGATCTGGCGGCGTCCCTTATCCTTCCGAGCTGCACAAGCTCCGTGCCGCAGGCCAGGAACAGCGCTCCGGGGCCGGACGACGCTATCTTCTCGACGAAACCCTGGAAGGACGAAACCTTCATTGCTCCTCCGGCAGTCGCAGGCTTGCCCGGCGATCCGTCCGTCCTTATTGTTGCGGATCAATCCGGACGGCTCGCAAACGATCAGGAGATAGAGATGCTCACCTGGTTTCGAGACAATGCGAAGATATTCCTCATTGTAATCATTGTCACTTTCGTCCTGCTGATCTTCGTCGACTGGGGCACAGGCCGCCACCGCAGACATCTGCCGGGCCTGTCGGCCATAGCCAGGATCGACGGGAAGGACATCCCGCCCGAGGAGTTCGACGCGAGCATCTCTTCAGTCTACTCCAGAATCGAGAATCAGATGCGCGCCGTGGGCCATCCCAGTCCGGAGAGGGAACTCTCCGTGATGTACGGGATGATCCGCGAAGCCGCCTTCAACGAGATGATCGACAGCCGTCTGAGGGAGGGCTACCTTCGCTCCATCGGCTGGGATACGCCCGACGGGGCCACCGGCGAGGCCTACATCAAGGTCATTTTCGAAATGATGGGCTCGACCGACGTGGAGACCTCCTGGAGGCAGTTCACCGGGATGCCCGGCTTCAGGGAGCAGTTCAACCAGAACATGTCCATGATGAGATCGGTGATGTTCCCTGCCGCCGGCAGGATGCAGAACATCGCCTCCAGAGCCGAGCTGGCCTACAGGATCGCGGCGTCCTACATGCCGGTCACGGCCAGATTCATCGCATTCCAGTCCAGTCCTCCGATCCCGGACGACCAGCAGTTGAGATCCTTCTACGACAGCCATCCCGAGCTGTTCACATACCCGCCCAACGCCAGGGTGCGCTATGCAGTGGTAGCCATCCAGCCCGATTCGTCCGACATGGCGGTGGCGGCGGCTGCTGTCGATTCGATGACCATGTCCCAGGTACCCCCCGATACGATCGTCCTGACCCGCGGGAACATGCTGGCCTTCGCATCCGTCGAGTCCCTTCCCCCCGTCGGAACGCTCTCGGACAACTTCATCGGCCAGTCGATGCACGGTTCGGGCATCCCGGCCTCGCACAGAGTGATCGTCATGTCGGTCTCCCCCATCGCAGGCGGACCCCGGTCGGGCTCTCCCGAGGACACGGTCCGCGTTCTGCACTGGGAGTATCCCGTCCTGCCCGGGCGCAGCGCGCTCTACCGCACTCTCCAGGGTGTCGAGGACGGCATGGAGTCCCTCCTGGCGGGCGGCATCCCCTGGAGCGACTCGCTGATGGTTCTGGACTGGGGCGAACTCCATATCGAGGAGAACGGCTTCCTTCCGGAAGGGATCCCCATCTCGATGTCCGCCTTCGCCCTGGACACGGCCTGGGTGGATTCCATCGGCCCCATCCTCTTCTCCACAAGCTACCGCGGCGGCTATCCCGCCCTCATCGTGGCGAAGAGGCTCGCGAGAACCCTCGATAGCAGGCTGGTCCCGTACGAGGAGGTCGCCGCTTCGGGCGAACTGCTCATGACCGCCTATTCCTCGATCGCTGCAGAATCCTCCATGGCGATGGCCGGGAGGGCGCTCGACGAGATGATGGCCACGGGCGTTTCACTGGGAATCTACGCGGAGGCGGAGTCTCTGCTGATCGGCACCACGCCGGAGTTCACGGCCGCCGACATCCGTGCCGCGGCACAGATGGATCCGGAATCCTACGGCGGCCTCCTGTCCAACCGGGAGTTTGCGCTCGCCGCTCTCACCGCTCCCATCCTCACCCCGATCGGTCCCTTCAAGACCGGTGCGACCGCGATGATAGCGGAAATCACCTCCAGGACCGAACTCCCCATGCCGGCGGACCCGGCGGTCCTGGCTCCGATGTATCTGAGCGTCGAGTCCGATCACGGCGCAAGCTCCGTCGGTGCGCTCATGGAGATGCTCAGGAGCGTGTCCTCGGTCGAGGATCTCCGGGACGAGTTCGAACAGGCGCTGAGGGAAAGCAGGGCGAATCCGGCACCTGCGCCGGCCCTGCCCGCGGGATACTAGACCCTCCTCCCCTCCTTGAACAGGAGGACGAGGAAGAAGGGTCCGCCCAGAAGCGACATGACGACCCCTATGGGGATCTCGGCGGGCGCCGCCACGACCCGGGACAACACATCCGCGAAGAGCAGGACGGCCATGCCGCCCAGCGCAGAGGCCGGCAGCAGAAGGCGGTTGTCCGATCCCGTCAGTCTCCTCATCGCGTGAGGAACGATCAGCCCCACGAATCCTATCGGCCCCACGGCGCCCACGGTGCCTCCCGCGAGCAGCGACGACGCCAGCAGGAGCGCGTTGCGTTCCGCCCCCACCCGGACTCCCCTGGAAGCGGCCAGATCGTCGCCCATGGAGAGCTGGTTGAGCGTTCCCGACCTGGGCAGGCACAGCAGGAGCCCCGCAGCGACGAACGGCGTCAGGAAGGCCGGGACCGTGGCGTCCACCGCCGCCAGGTCGCCCATCATCCAGCGGATTATCTCGATGAGCCGGGAGGCGGGGCTGAAATACTCGATCAGCAGCAGCAGCGAAGCGCCGACGAGATTGACGGTGACTCCGGCCAGAAGAAGCCTGGGCGCGTCGCTGCCGCCTGCGGCTCCGGCCAGGGCCCAGACCGCGAAGGAGGCGCCCAGGGCGCCTGCGCATCCCGCCCCCAGGAAGACTATCACCGGCAGCATCGGCTGCAGGAGGATGAGAGCGCCGGCCGCGAGACTCGCTCCTGCGGAGATCCCGAGGGTGTACGGGGTGGCGAGTTCGTTCCGGAGGAGTCCCTGCAGCAGGCAGCCTGACACCGAGAGCGAGGAGCCGGCAAGCAGGGCGAGGGCGATCCTCGGCAACCTCAGCCTTATCGTCAGCCAGTCGTCCGGGAATCCCATCGGGCCGCAGGAGAGCGAAAGAACGACCCCCAGGAGAACGAGGACTACGAGCGCGATCCAGGCCGGCGCCCCCATGCGACGCGCCTTCATCGACGGGAATCCCCGGGCATCGGGATCACCGAGAATCCGCCGTAACCGTCCGGCGCAACGGCGAGATCGATCCCGAAGACCTCCCCCAGTATCTCCCCCGTGCACACCTCGCCCGGGGTGCCGAAGGCCAGGCACCTCCCCCCGGCCAGGGCGAGCATCCTGTCGGTGAACCGGCTTGCGATGCCGATCTCGTGTGTGCTGGCCAGAACGGAGACACCCAGGGAGCCGAGCCTGCCCAGAAGCCTCCACACGTCGATCTGATTACGGAAGTCGAGCGACGCGGCCGGTTCGTCCAGAAGGAGGATCGAGGGCTTCTGGGCCAGGGCGGAGGCGAGCATCACCAGCCGCCTCTCGCCGCCAGACAGCTCGCAGAAGAGCCTGTCGGAAAGCTTCGTCACCCCGGTCAGTTCCATGCACTCCTGCGCGATCTCGACATCCTCTTCGCTGTCCATGCTCCAGGATGATCTGTGGGGATGCCTTCCCAGGAGCACCATCTCCCGCACCGTGAGCCTGGCGTCGCAGTCGTACTCCTGGGGGAGGAAGGAGGCCAGCCTCGCGATCTCGATGCGTGTGAGGCGGCTGGTGTCCGAGCCGGAGATCCGCACCTCTCCCCTGCGCCTCGTGCCCAGGTCGAGTATGGCCCGCATCAGTGTGCTCTTCCCTCCGCCGTTGGGTCCGATCACGGCGCAGACTTCGCCTTCGTCGAGAGAGAAGGTTATTCCGGAGAGCACGTCGGAACGGCGGTAGCCGGCCGACAGACCCTTCACCGTCAACTGCCGCAAAGCTCTCCGAACCTCCTGGCGGTGAGCGCCAGCCTGGCGCCGGGGATCATCACGTGATCCTCGAAGGCGAAGAGCACCCGCTCGGGGGGGAAGGCGGAACGGGTCCAGAATCCGCGCTCGGCCTCGATGATGGAAATGCTGTCTCCGGCCATGCCCGGGAATAGGTGCAGGATGCGGTCGGGGGCCAGGGAAAGGACTCCCTCCACTGAAACGGCCGGATAGGTTCCGGCCCGGGGGGCCACAAGCTCCATGCCCATCCTGGAGAAGAGGTCGTCATACCAGGTGCCGTGTCCCGCAAGCGTTACCACGCCGTCGCCGGGCTCGTGCCAGACCACAACCGCCACCCGGGGACCGTCGGCTCCGACCGAGAGGCGGATGGAGTCGAGGGTCGATTCCAGCCCCTCCCTGAACTCCGAGAGATCGGCTCCCCAGATCGTCTCGAGCGATTCGCAAGCCGCTATTACGTCCTCGTAGGTGTCGAAGCCGAAGGAGCGATACCGGGCGCCGACGAGGCCGCACAAGGACTCCATCTCGGCGCTGTGTCCCACGGACAGGACATCGGTAGGATTCAGCGCCGCGAGGGCCTCCAGTGACGGGTCGAGATACCCGCCGAGTCTGGGCAGGCTGTCGATGGAGGGGGGCCAGACGGTGTATCTGTCCACTCCGCAGACGAGGTCTTCGAGCCCTCCCTCACAGGCGAGTTCAGCCAGCGACGGGCCGAGGACGACGAGCCTCGGTGCCTCCGCATGCCCGGGGGGAGTTCCGCCGCAGGAGCAGACGGCCGCCACGGCGGCCAGGGTGAACATGTCAACCGATCTCATCGCAGTCCTCCGGGAAGAGAAGGCCGAGTTTCCTGAGCTTGTCCAGAGCCCTGGCCTCGAGCTGCCTCACCCTCTCCCTGCTCAGGGCCAGATCGCGTCCGATCTGCGCGAGGGTCGACGGCTCGCCTCCGTCGAGACCGTACTTCCTCATCAGAATCATGCGTTCCCTCCCGTCCAGCTTCTCGAGCGCCCTGTCCACCCTCTCGCGAAGATCCCTCCTCATCGCATCGTACACGGCGCCCGTGCCCGGCCGTGTCGAGTCTATGAGGTCGTGTACGGTCGAGTCGGAGTCTTCTCCAAGCGCCTTGTCGAGCGAAAGGGGCTCGATGGACGACCAGTGAACGGCCCGCAGCATATCCAGGGTGATGCCTACCTCGTCTACCAGCTCCTCCTCCGAAGGATAGCAACCGTGGCGTTCCAGGTACCGGTGTCTGGCCCTGCCGATCTCTCCCTTCATCATGGATGCGTGTGCCGGGATTCTTATGAGCCTCGCGCTCCTCATCAGGGATTTCACGATCGCCTGCCTGATCCACCATACGGCGTAGGTCGAGAATCTGAAGCCCCTGTGGAAGTCGAACCTCCTTGCTGCCGAGATCAGGCCCTCGCAGCCCTCCTGGACGAGATCCATCTCTTCCACCGGGGCGAGCTTTCCGTAACGCCTTGCCAGTTTCACGACGAGCCGGATGTTGGATTCGACCAGCTTCTCCATCGCTTCGGACTGCTTCAGCCTCGCTTTCCGGAAGGAGTCCTCCGCGGCGGAGTCGCCCCCGGCCCTGTCCGGGCGATCGAAGAAGGCCTGCCCGGACTTTTCGACGAAAGCCCAGTTCGGATGGAGAGCGGCCGCCGCCCCGGGGGAGACGCCTCCTCCGGCGAAATCCTCGCAGAGCGCCTTCAGCTCGCGTCTCCTGCCCTCCGGAAGGATGCCGTCCCGGATTCCCCAGTAGCCCTTGTCGAGGATTTCCGACTCCGAAGGCCGTCCCTCGGCAAGCGCCAGGAGAGGCTCGAGGAAGAACCTCTCCCCCCCGGGCGACTGCAGCAGCGCCGAAAGCATCCCGGCCCTCGCCTCGTCCATCAGTGCCGCGATCTCCTTCTCCAGCTCGGGAGTCAGGACGGGCACGACGTCTATCGCCCTGTAGAACAGAGTACCGGAGCTGAAATCAGGCATCGCGCCCCCGGGGCTGGACCGAATCCGCTCTGAGTTCGGCCATCTCCTTGAGAAGAGCCCTTCTCTCGTCTCCGTCGGAGGACTTCAGGCGGGCTCTGAGTTCGGCCAGCCTGGAGGAGGCTCTATTCCTGAGAATCCTTTCCCGGATCCTCCCTCTGTCGGAATCCTCGAGCCGATGTGAACCCTCCGCCACGGCGATCGAGGAGAAGAGGGAGGCGAGGGCCTCGGGCATCTCGGGGAGAGGGGGAAGGTGCGATCCTGATACCGCCCTGTCCCTGAGGAGCATGAAAAGGTCACGGGCGTCCCCGGTCACGAAGTCCTCCGGTTCGAGGAACGCGGCAAGACCGGCATCCAGTCCTCCGCCCTCACCGGAGAGCAGAGCCCTTAGCAGCGAGTGGTCGGCCGCGCCGTTCGGAGTGCCGGCCGCGCGGACCCGTCTGCGTGGGGAGGGACGAGCCGCGCTCTCCCGGTCCATCTGCTGGGACAGCGCATTCATCGAATAGCCCGTCAGATCGGAGATCTTTCTCAGCATCGTCTCCCTAAGGACGGGGCCCGAAGCCTTCGAGGCCATGGCGAGCAGCCTCTCGACGGCCCGAACGGCCTTCCCGGAGGCAGCCAGCCTTTCCCAGCCGCCCGCCAGCGAGGCGGCGAAGGAAACCGGATCGGAGGCCGACTCGGCCCTGGATATGAAGGCGTCGACGCCGTACTTCGCTACGAAGTCGTCCGGATCCATGCCCTGTTCGAGCCTCATCACGCCCGGCCAGCAGCCCTCGGCCAGCAGGATCTCGCATGCCTTCACGGCCGCCCTGTTCCCGGCGGCGTCGCCGTCGTAGCAGACGACCACGCCCGGGGCGAGAGAGACGAGCTGGCGCGCCTGGGACCGGGTGAGGGCCGTGCCGCAGGTGGCCACCACGCACTGGAGCCCGGCCTGGAAGAGCCGGGCATGGTCGAAATAGCCCTCGACAAGTATTACCGTCTCCATGTCCCTCGCCGAAGCCCTCGCCTCCGTGAAGCCGTAGAGAAGCTCGCCCTTGTGGTACACGGCGGAGTCCGGACCGTTGAGATACTTCGGCTCGGCTCCGGAGACGGACCGCCCGCCGAAGCTAACCGGCCTTCCCCTCCTGTCCCTTATCGGGAACAGGATCCTCTCCCTGAACCGGTCGTAAGTCTGCCCGGATTCCGAGGTCAGCGCAAGACCGGCATCGACGATCGAACTGCGCGAATACCCCATGGCCGTGAGGTGCCGCACCAGCGCCCCTCCGGAGGGAGCCCATCCGAGCTCCAGGCCGTCCACCGTCGCGGGGGTCAGCCCTCTGTCATCCAGATAGGCTTTCGCAGGCGACGCCGAAGCCTGGTTCATGCACCGCCTGTAGAACGAATGTGCTTCGGCGATGAGCTTCAGGAGCGACGCCCCCGGATCGGACCTGAAGGAGGTCGACACGTCGACGCCGTACTCTGCGGCGAGTTCCTCCAGAGCATCGCGGAACGAGATTCCGAGAAAGTTCATCATGAAGGTGAACACGTCTCCGCCGGCTCCGCAGCCGAAACAGTGGTAGGCCTTCCGGGAGGCGGAGACATGGAAGGAGGGGGTCTTCTCGGAGTGGAAGGGACAGAGGCCCTTGTGTCCGGAACCGCTCCTGGACAGCGTTACATACCGGCCTATGACCGATACGATGTCGGCGGCATCCTTGACCCTGGCCGCCGCCGTTTCATCGAAGGCAGACACTACCGCCGCCCGTGACCTGGTTCATCGGGGCTCCCGCAGGATGGCGATCGTGACTCCCGTACCGCCTTCGTGCGGCTCCGCCGTCGAATGCGACTTGACGCGCCTGTCGCGCTTCAGGAATTCGATAACGGCCTTCATCAGGACACCCTTCCCCTTGCCGTGGATTATGCGCAATCTGGACAGACCGGCCACAAGGCACGAGTCGATCCTGAGATCGAGCTCGCCCAGCGCCTCCTCCGCCGACATCCCCCTCATGTCGATCTCGGACGACACCGGGGTCAGCGTATAGGCGGCCGGTGAGTCGTGAGGCTTCGAGCCTTCTCCGGATGAGCGGGAGAGTTCGTCCAGACGCTTCTCCACCCGCAGGGCACCGAAGCGAACGACCGCCCCGTCCCCCCTCACCTCCTCGACGATTCCGGAACCCTTCCAGCCGGGTACGGTGACGCTGTCGCCAGGGCCGATCACGGACCGATCGCCGTGCGGTTCGTCGCAGACCGTCTCCGAAGGCGGCTCCGGAAGCGCCTCGGAGAGTTCCCTTATCGCCCTGCGCGCCGCCTTCCTCTCGTCAGGATCCTGGCTTCGGAGCCTGGACAGCATCGAATCGGCCCTGGAGTTCAGCTCCCTGAGCAGATCCTCGGCCTTCCGGGCGGCCTCGCGCTGCTGCCTGTCGGCGTCCTCCTTCTGCATGACCAAGAGTTCCTCGAACTCCGCTCCGAGCCTTGAAGCCCTCTCCGCCATGAGTCTGGCCTCGGAACGCTCCTGCTCGAGGGCGTTCACCTCGGAATCGAGCTGGGCTATCAGCCTGTCCAGCCTGAATGCATCCTGGGAGAGGCCGGCGGCCCTCTCCAGCAGGGCCTCCGGAAAGCCCATCCTGCCGGCGATCTCGAAAGTGAACGAGGAGCCGGGAAGCCCGAACTTGAACTTGTAGTCGGGGGACAGTTCGACATCGTCGAAGTTCATGCATGCGTTGTAGAATCCGGGATGGGAGGACGCCAGCGACTTGAGCTGGCCCAGGTGGGTGGTGGTTACCACCTTGGCGCCGCTGTCGGCGAGGCTTTCCAGCAGCACCGCGGCCAGGGCCGAGCCCGTGAGCGGATCGGTGCCCCCGGCCGGCTCGTCGATGATCGCAAGGGTCCCCTCGTCGGCCAGGCGGAGCATCTCCATCTCATCCCGGAGCCTCGCGGAATAGGTGCTGAGGCGCTCCTGAAGGGACTGCCTGTCGCCTATCGACACGAGTATCCTGGAGAAGTGCGGCAGCGACGATCCCGGAGCCGCGCAGGCCCCCAGACCGCTCTGGCTGCAGCAGACGGCGAGCCCCAGGGTCTTCACCAGGACGGTCTTTCCACCGGCATTCGGGCCGCTTATCACAAGAACGCGCCAGTCCGGGGGAAGGCATATGTCGTTGTGGACGGATTCCGCCTTCGGAATGAGAGGGTGCCGGACCGAACGGAGGTCCACGCCGCCTTCGAGCGGGAAGGTCGTCCCGGCCTCCCTGTGGAACCTGGCTCTGGCGAAGATGGCGTCGAGGCGGACTGAAGCCTCCGCTCCGAGGCGGATGTCGCCGGCCTTCTCGCGCAGCATGGCCGTGGCCTCCCTGAGGATTCTTCGCTCCTCCTGCTGCATTTCCATGAGCGTTTCCTGAAGCCTGTTGCCGGCTTCCAGCAGTTCGGCCGGCTCTATGAAAAGAGTCCCCCCGGTGTCGGACCTGTCGTGTACCATCCCCGGCAGAGCGCCGCGCCGGGATGCGACGACGGGGATGACTATCCTTCCGTCCCGTATAGTGGGAGGCGCATCCCTGGAGACGCCCGCGGCGGTCATCCTTTCCGAGATCCTGGCCGCCTCCCTGGACAGGGACTCCCTCATGGAGGCCGAGGTGCGGGCAAGCTTCGAGAGAAGAGTCGAAGCATCCGGAGCCACCGTGCCGGACGGGGTCGTTATCCTCATGAGATGCCTCGTGAGCTGGGGAAGGACCGGCAGGTCGAGCAGGAGCTGCGCCAGCGCGCCCTCTCTCCACTCGATCCCGGTGCGGTCGAGACCGTCCCTGAAGGCGGAGAGTGAGTCGAGGGCCTCCGCCAGGGCACGCATCACGCCTGGTTCGACGGCGATCGAGCCTGCGTCTATCGGTCGAAGGGCATCGAAGAGGGGATCGACCGACCCGCCTGGCATCCCGGAGCCCGCCGCAAGCAGCGCGGCGGCCTCCAGTGTCTCATCCGCCAGTCTGACAGATGTGCTACGGTCGGAGGCGGGTTCGAGGGCGGACACCAGATCCGCTCCCCCGGCGCTCCCGGCGAGCGTGCGGACGACCTCCAGCACGCGGTCGAACTCGAGCCTCGCATAATCCGTCTTCAAGGTGCGCGTCCGCCCGCCCGGCGGTCATCCCTTCCTGAAGTTACCGGACAGAGCCAGTTCCTTCACCATCTTCCTCTCGGACTGACTGAGCTTCCTGGGAACATAGACCGAGATGCGCACCTCGAGATCGCCCCTGCCTCTGCCGTGCAGCCTGCCCATCCCGGCGCCCCTGATGCTGACGACATCCCCCGGCTGGGTTCCGGCCGGGATCTCGATGTGCTTCGTGCCCCCCTCCACCAGCGGGATGTCGGCCCCCGCCCCGAGGGCGGCGTCGGGAAAGCCGATCAGGAGGTCATAAATCAGCTTGTCTCCCTGGCGAACGAACGGACCGTAGTCGACCCGCCTGACGTGGATGATCAGATCCCCCGGCGACGAACCGCCTGGATGGTTGCCCTGGCCCCTGAGCCTGATCGCATAGCCCTCCGAGATGCCTGCGGGGATGTCGACGGAGATCGACTTCTCTGCGTTCCTCGAACCGCTCCCCCGGCAGGAGTCGCATTTCTTCCTCGGGATCCTGCCGGCGCCGGAGCAGGTCTGGCAGGGGGATACGGACTGGAAGGTGCCCAGCAGCGTCCTTCTCGCGGTTCTGACTCTTCCCGCCCCATTGCAATCCCGGCAGGTATCGTAGCCCGCCCCGGCATCGTGCCCGGTGCCGCCGCAGGCCGCACAAGGCTCGCTCCTTCTGACCCTGATCTCCCGGGGGCCTCCGTGAGCGGCCTCCTTGAGTGAGAGATCGGTCTGCACCTCGATGTCGGAGCCCCTGGAGCCTCCGCCTGATCCTCCGCCGAAGTCGAAGCCGCCGTTCCACCCGAAGTTGTTCATGAAGGCCCTGATGGCATCGTCGAGACCGAATCCCGCAAACGGGTCGGACATGTCCGGTCCGTCGTCGATGGTACCGAACCTGTCGTAGCGCTCCCTCTTCGAGGGATCGCTCAGTATCTCGTACGCGAGGGAGACTTCCTTGAAGCGCTCCTCGGCGGCCTTGTCGCCCGGGTTTCGGTCGGGGTGGCACTCCATGGCGGCCTTCCTGTAGGCCGCCTTGATCTCGTCGGTTCCTGCGTCCCGGGGTATTCCCAGGACTTCATAGGGATTCCTGGAAGTCATCGGATTCTCCAGATCTGAACGGTGGAAGCCCACCCACCGATGGGAGAGCCTCGGGCCGGGAAGCGGAGGGCGCGCTCAAGCGCTACAGCTCGTGCGGATCTTCGGGATTGTCCTCGAGGATGTAGAGCTGGTCCTGGTCGTCGGACGCACCGATCGAACCGCTGTCAAGCACATCGATGAGCCTCGAAATCTGCGTGACCAGTTCGGAAGTGCGGCTCGTCTCCTTGGCGATGCGGACCCTGTCGGTGGTGTCGCGGGTCATCCGGAGAGCGACCAGGGCGGTGTCCAGTTCCTCCCATGATTCCTTCTCGAGCTGCTTCTTGGCGGACTCCAGGACCCGTTGCGCATCGTAGATCACCAGGTCGGCGGCATTGCGGGATTCGACCAGCCTCATCCTGGCCTTGTCGACCTCGGCATTGGCCTCGGCCTCCATCATCAGCCTGTGGATCTCTTCCTCGGAGAGGCCGCCGCTGGGGCTGACGCGCATGGACTGGAGCCGTCCGGTGATGGCGTCCTTGGCGGAGACGCTGAGCAGACCGTTGGAATCGATCTCGAAGGAGACCTCGATCCGAGGGGCGCCCCTCTTGGCGGGAGGGATTCCGACCAGCTCGAAGCGGCCGAGGCTCCTGTTGCCCTCGGCGAGTTCCCTCTCGCCCTGCAGAACGTGGATGCTCACCACCTGCTGGTTGTCGACGGCAGAGGTGAACATCCTGCTGCGCTTGATCGGGATGGGCGTGTTCCTCTCCACGATGGGCGCCATGACTCCGCCGAGCGTCTCGACGCCGAGCGTCAGGGGCGTGACGTCGAGGAGCACGAGGTCCTTCCGCTGGCCGGTGAGGACGGATGCCTCCACCGCCGCGCCTATGCCGACGACCTCGTCCGGGTTGACGCTGTGGGCGGGCTTCTGATGGAAGATTTCCTCCACGGTCCTTCTTACGAAGGGCATCCTGGTGCTGCCTCCGACCAGCAGCACATGGTCGATCTCCTCGGGCCTGATGGACGCATCGGCGAGAGCCTTCTCGGACGGCTCCCTGGTGAGCTTCACCAGATCCTCGATGAGGCTCTCCAGAAGACCTCGAGTGAGCGACATCTCGAGGTGTCTGGGCCCATCCTCGTCCGAAGCGATGAACGGCAGGTTGATCGAGGCCTCGAGTACGCTCGACAGCTCGCATTTGGCGCGTTCGGCGGCCTCCCTGGCCCTCTGCAGGGCGATCGGATCGCCCGTCAGGTCGATCCCGTGCTCGCGCTTGAACTCTGTGGTGATCCATTCCACTATGCGGGCGTCGAAGTCGTCTCCGCCGAGGTGGGTGTTGCCGCTGGTGGCCATCACCTCGAAAACGCCGTTGACGACCTGGAGGATGCTGACGTCGAAGGTGCCGCCCCCGAGGTCGTAGACGGCCAGTCTCTTCCGCTCGGTAGGCTCCATGAAGGCGAGGGCGGCGGCGGTAGGCTCGTTCAGAACGCGCCTTACTTCGAACCCGGCGATCCTTCCGGCCGCCTTGGTGGCCTCCCTCTGTACCTCGTTGAAGTATGCCGGGACGGTGATGACCGCTTCCGTGACGGGCTCGCCCAGGTATTCCTCGGCTCTGCTCTTGAGCCGCTGCAGTATCATCGCGGAGATCTCGGGCGGGGCGTAGTCCCTGTCGAAGACCCTCACCACCGCGTCGCCCTTCTCGTTGTCGCGCACGTCGTAGCTGACGTTGAGCCGCTCCTCGGCTACCTCCTCGAAGTGCCGGCCCATGAGGCGCTTGATGCTCCAGATGGTGTTGCGGGGGTTGGTTATGGCCTGTCTCTTGGCGACGAGCCCGACAAGCCGCTCGCCCTTCGTCGTGAAGGCAACTACCGAAGGCATTACACGCTGACCTTCACCGGAGGGGATGACCACTATCTCTCCGCCTTCGGCTACGGCCATGCACGCATTCGTAGTACCGAGGTCGATTCCTACAGCTCTGCCCAAGTTACGCCTCCGGATCTGAAGGAAGCCGCCAGGGCCCCTCTGCTGTTTCAGTCGAGATGACTACCCGAACCTCCCGACCCACGGGAGGGTTCCCGCATCAGTGCGCGGCCCCCCGCTCCCCCCTGCATTGACTTTGGAAAGTATGCTTTCACCTTTCTCCTGTCAACATCCGCATCGCATATCCCGGACCATCGCGAAGCACTCCCAGCTCGCAGACGAACGCACTGATCAGCCGGACAGGAGTGACGTCGAAGGCGGGGTTGTAGACATCGATCCCCTCGGGAGCCGTTCGGACGCCGGCCAGGTGGGTCACCTCCCCGCCGTCCCTCTGCTCGATCCGGATCGAATCCCCGTCGGGGGTCTCCGGGTCGAAAGTCGTGAGGGGGGCTACGACATAGAACGGCACGCCGGCCTCCCTGGCGGCCAGGGCCAGGGGGTACGTGCCGAGCTTGTTGGCGGTGTCTCCATTGGCGGCTATCCTGTCCGCGCCGGTGAATACGGCATCGATGGCGCCCGAAGCCAGAAGGCCTGCAGCCGCCGAGTCGGGCAGCACCGTCACCGGGATGCCCGCCCTGGACAGCTCCCACGACGTCAGTCTGGACCCCTGCAGCAGCGGCCTGGTCTCGTCCGCGAAGGCCATCGAGAGCAATCCGCGGTCCCAGGCTTCGTAGAAGACGGCGAGAGCTGTACCCAGCCCTCCGGTGGCCAGGCCGCCCGCATTGCAGTGAGTGAGAAGGCGTGAGCCTGGACGGATCAGGGAGGCCCCGTGCCTCCCCATGGCCCTCGAAGCCTCGAGATCCTGTTCGAGCATCCTGTCGGCGCCTGCCAGCAGGGCGTCGAAGACAGACCCGGCATCCCCGCCGGCCGCCGCCACCCCGGCCAGGATCTCCCTCTGGGTGGAGACCGCCTTGAAGAGATTCACGGCTGTGGGCCTGGTGGACTCCAGCAGATCGAGGGAGGCTTCTATCCGAGCCTCGTAACCGGGCCCGGTCCGGGATTCGAGTGCCGCCAGGGCGGCGCCGTACGCCGCCGCTATCCCGATGGCCGGGGCGCCTCTCACCGCGAGCGTCCTTATCGCCTCGGCGAGATCCTGTACCTTGCGGCATTCCAGGTAGATCTCCCCACCGGGGAGCCGCCTCTGGTCGAGTATCCTGACGGCGTCACCGGCCCAGCGGACCGTCTCGATCGGCTGGATGGGCATCAGACCCTCATCCCCAGGACTTCCATGCAGACGGCGTGGATATCGACGGGCTCCATCATCCTTCCTTCGCCGGAGGCGCCGCAGGCGAGAGCGCCGGTCACCGGACCCGCCAGGCGGACCCCGCGCGAGACCAGTTTCTCGACGTTCTCCCTCGTCGCGGGATTGGCCCACATCCTGCTGTTCATGGAGGGCGCCACCACTACAGGGCATTCGCAGGCGAGGATGGTCGACGTCAGCAGATCGTCCGCCAGACCGTGGGCCATCCTGGCAATGAAGTGGGCGGTGGCCGGAGCGACTACGGCGAGGACGGCCGATTCGCTGAGCGTGATGTGCGGTATCGGATCAGCGGGCTGCGCCGGGAAGAGGCTCGTATGCACCATGCGGCCGGTCACGCAGGCGAGCTGCGCCGGGCCTATCAGTTCCATGGCGGGAGCCGTGAGAATCCCATCGACGGCAAAGCCGCTCCTGCGCAGCAGGGAAGCCAGCGCGACACCCTTGTAGGCCGCCGCGCTGGAGGTTATCCCCAGCACCACGCTCCCGGATGATCCCGGAGTCATTTCGTGCATCGCCTCCCCACCTCGTTCACGCCCATCAGAGTCAGGGCTGGTATCACTACGAAGGGGGTCCTGCAGACACCCGAGATGCCCTCGGCCCATCCTCCGGTGGATATGAACACCGCGCCCTCCCCCGCATAGGGCGTAAGCAGCTCCACAAGCCTGTCGGCCGCCCCGGCCGAACCCAGGAGCACTCCGGAGCGGATCGCCTCGGCGGTCGTCCTTCCCAGTGCGCTGCCCGGCAGATCCAGATCCACCGGATTGAGGAGTTCCGCCTTTCTGAACAGCTCGGACGCAGCCGTGCCTATCCCCGGCGCTATCGCTCCGCCGAGGTAGGCGCCGCCCGCATCTATCACGTCGAATGTAGTCGCGGTGCCGAAATCCGCCACTATCGCCGGCAGGTTTCCGAGCAGCACCGCGGCTACGGCGTTGGCGATCCTGTCGGGACCGAGTTCCTCGGGCCTCGGGTAGGCCGTCGGGATGCCGGAAGTGGAGATGCAGACCTCGATGACGTCCGCCTTCAGGTATTCGCGGGAGGCTATCTCGATCGAGTGGCGCACCTGGGGAACGACCGTCGCGAACGTGACGAGGCCGGGCGCCGCCGCGTCGGTTCTCTGCATCATCGAGACGAGGAGCAGTCCGAGTTCGTCGGCCGTCCAGTGCCTCGTGGCGACGCGCCAGCTCATCAGCAGGTCGCCTCCGTCGAAGAGACCGACCGAGGTCTTCGTGTTTCCTACATCGAGCGCAAGCGAAGTCATCGGGCCTCCCAGTCGAGAGATATGTCCGCGGCAGGTGCGGAGTGGGTCAGGCATCCCGTCGAGATTCCGTCCACGCCGGTTTCGGCCATGGCCCTCACCGTCTCGAGGCTGATCCCGCCGGACGCCTCCATGTAGATGCCCGAGCCTCGAGCCGCCCTGACGGCCTCCGCCACGGTCGCGGGGTTCATGTTGTCGAGAAGAATCCTGTCCGGATGCATCCCGATGACGGGATGGAGCTGTTCGAGCGAGTCGATCTCCACCTCCACCGGGACTCCCGCCGCCCTGGCGGCGGATACGGCATCCGAGAGGCCCACAAGGCCGCCGGCGGCTATCCAGTGGTTGTCCTTGAACATCGCCATCTCGCACAGATCGAACCGGTGGTTGACTCCGCCGCCGCATCTGACTGCGTACCTCTCCAGCGCCCTCAGGCCCGGCGTGGTCTTTCGCGTGTCGAGAATCTCGACTCCCGCTCCGGCGACCGCATCCACGAACTTCCGCGTCAGGGTGGCTATCCCGCTGAGACGATTCAGGAGGTTCAGGGCGGTTCGCTCGCCTCGGAGAAGAACACCTGCCGGCCCTCTGATGATTCCGGCCCGCGCCCCTCGATCCAGGGCGCATCCCTCTTCCGCCAGACGCGTGACCTCCACCTCCCCTCCCAGGGAGTCGAAGACCTTCTCGACCAGCATCCAGCCGCAGAGTACGACACGGGAACGCGCGACCGCCACTGCGCACGAGGGCGCGGCGGCCGAACGGCCGAGGGCGGCGGTGGCCGCATCGCGATCCGCGCAGTCCTCCTCGAGTCCACGGGCAACGGCATCTGCTGCGACCGCTGCGAAATCCTTCCAGTCCGGGCTCATGGCATCACCTCGACGGAAGAAGCCTGTACCGCATCAAAACCCATCCGCGCTCCCCTCCGGGAGGCAGGCGTCGCGGTACACGGCCCGCCCTCCTGCGATTGTGAACAGGACTCTCGTCGAATCGGGCTTCCCCTGTCCGGGGTCCGAGTCGAGCAGGACGAGATCGGCCCTCCGCCCGACCGACAGAGGAGCGGCGAGATCCTCGAAGCCGGAGATCAGAGCTGCCTCGAGCGAATAGGCGTCGAGGGCTGTTTCCATTGGAATCGAGAACTCCGGCTCCGGATGGCTGACGGCTCCTGAGAGCCCCCACAGTGGTCCGAAAGGCATTCCGTCGCTTCCGAAACCGAGCTTGAACCCGCCGCGCAGGAGGAGCGAGAACGGATTGAGGCGCCTTGCCGCCGCGCTCCCGAGCCTCTGATCGTACATTCCGCCGGGCTGCTGCCAGCGTCGCACGAAGTTGGGCTGCATGGAGAACTGATGTGTTCCGGCCCTCCATCCGCCGGGCCATGCGGGCTCGAGCTGCTCCGCATGCTCTACTCTGATAGTGCCGGGAGCCCTCCCCGAGAATTGCGCGGACACCCGGTCGAGCTGCCGGAGCGCTTCGGCCCCGATGGCGTGAACGACAGGCACCAGCCTCCTCCGCGCGGCCTCCTCCAGCAGCCTGCCGAGAGCGGCGTCGTCCATGGCGGGCGATGCCTCCGAACCGTCCGCGTAGGAGCCCTCCACGGCGGCGGTGGACGCTCCGAGACCTCCGTCCAGGAAGATCTTGGCTCCATAGACTGCGAACCTGCCGGTCCTGGAGGCATCGGGCCAGAGCAGGGGGTCGTTGGAATGGACGCTCACCGATATCGAGAGTTCCGGATGCGCCGCATCCGCGACGGTCTGGATCGACCCGGCGGATTCCGTCGTGGAGATGCCCGTAACTCCTGCGGCGAAGACGGCTTCCTGAGCCAGGGACACAGCGAGGCGCATCTCCCCGGGAGTGGGCGGAAAGAGTTCGTAGGCCGTCAGGACCGGCCCCTCGACGAGCAGGGCGCCTTCCGGCCATCCCAGGGTTTTCGTGCCCGGAACGAGCGCCTCCACGAGGCGGAGCATGGGAGTGTTGACGAGGGCGGAATGGCCGCACACCCGCCGGAGCATGACCGGCCTGTCGCCTGTTACGGAGTCCAGCTCGGGAAGACTGGGGAGCCTGGGATCGCTCCAGTCGCTCTCGTCCCACTTCTCGCCCCGGACGATCCCCTCGTCCTGCCGCCCGGCCCGTCCGGCCACCGCTTCGAGCAGCGATCCCGCGCCGTCGCATCCGGAGAGATCGATGCCGATCCTCTCCATGCCCATCCACAGAAAGTGGCAGTGGGCGTCGAAGAAGGCGGGGGCCGCGAAGACCCGGGGGGGCTTCCGTGAAAGCGGGGAGATCGACCTGATGACGCCGTCGCGGATCACTATCTCGGTCGGCCCGGGACTCCCCGTTCCGGCTCCTCCCCTGAAGGAGGCGCATCTTATGACCGAATCCCTCAGTATGGACCTCCCGACTTCCAGTTTGCGCGATGGGTCTGGATCATTTCGAACACCTCTTCCCGCACGTCGAATTCGAAGAAGGTGTATTTGCCCTGGTTCTCCACGGAGACCACCCTGCCGGGAATCTCGAGAGTGATCAGGCCGCCCGCCGGGGAGGCTTCCGGTATGACTTCACTGACGTTGGATTCGAGGAATCTGATCTCCCTCGCCTCGATCTGCTCCATATCGGCGATGGCGGCCGACGACCCGCTGAGCCTGATCGGGAACCAAGCCTTGATGATCAGCCGGTTCCTGTCCAGTATGGGGCTCTTGCCCTGGAAGCGGACGGAGATCGTGCTGGTCCTCTTCTCCGCGTTCAGGCCGGGAGTGAACCCCACAGCCCTGTCCCTCCCGGACTCCTTCGCTTCGTACAGGGCCTTGTCGGCCATCACCAGCAGCTCGGCGCCAGTGACGTCCCTCGTGCTGCAGACGCCCGCGGAGATCCGGACCTCGAGGCGGACAGGCTCTCCGTCCCGGGAACGCGCCGCGACCGGGATGGCGGGGTCGTTCCCGGGGATCGACATGGGCGTGGAACGCACCGTCTCCACCATTCTCTCCGCCGCAGCGAGCCCCTCCCCGGTGTTGAAATTGATGAGGAGAACGGTTATCTCCTCGCCGCCGTATCTGTAAGCCTCGCCCCTGTACCTCGCGCAGTTCCGGATGAGGCTCGACACGTGGCCCAGGACCCTGTCGCCTATGGAGTGCCCCCATCTGTCGTTGAACTTCTTGAAGTGGTCTATGTCGATCATTATCGCGCAGAGAGGGAGTCGTTCCGTCGCCGTCATCTTTAGGAGCCGGGGAAGATCCTCGTTCAGGGCCTTCCGCGGTGGAAGCCCTGTCACCGTATCCTTCTCGCCCTCACGCGGGAACTGAAGCCTGTCACTCGGAACACCGGTCTCATTCGCCACGGGAATGTCGCCCCAATCTGCTCGTTCCGGCCGTGCCGCAACCCGGATGTTGACACGGGGAGCCGATGCTTGTACGCTAACCATGCTGGCTGGTTCGATCAAGTCCGAACACTGGGGGGATGGAGGTATTTTGAAGAGGCTGCTGAAGTCGATGTTTGTGCTTCTCCTCATACTATCCGCCTGCGGGCAGTCATCTGAGGAGCGTGCGGTCCGTACCGCCTACAACGAGCTCACGGACAATCTCGAATCCGGCGATTTTGACGCCGTCTTCAACCAGATGAGTTCCAACACCAGAACCTTCCTGGACGACCTCGCCTCCGCCTTCGAGTTCTACGGCATGGGCTGGGGCGAAACAGGAAGCGAGTTCCTTGCCGGGATACTGTCCGGGATCGACATGTCCGACCTCTCCCGCAACATCAAATCCGTAACCTTCACCAGTGCCACCAGGGCGGACGTGGTCACCGCGACGGACGACGGCGACGAGACCATGACCTTCGTACTCGAAGACGGGGAATGGAAGCTCGACTTCGAGGACTTCATGAAGGGCGCCATCGACGAGGGGCTTGCCGGGTCCGGCATTACCGTCGACGACATCATCGCACGCGAGATCCAGGGCGATCTCGGCATGGGGGACACGGTCTCCGGAACGGACTTCGAGGTCGGTTCCGGGAGCAGCTCCGTCAGAATCACCAACGATCTCGGAAGCTGGGACATCTGGTACGTCTACGTAAGCCCCTCCGAAGAATCGCAATGGGGCCAGGACCGGCTCGGCTCATCCGGCATCCTCTCCCCGGGCAACACGATAACGGTGAAGGTCGCTCCCGGAACCTACGACATCATGGTCACGGACGAGGATGGCGACACGTACAGCAGATACGGCGTCGATGTCGGACCGAACGGCTACGGCTGGAGCGTAACCCTGTCCGACATGGACTGAAAGGCTGTGGCCCCGCCCTCCGGTATGGACACCGGGAGCGTGTGGTGCGATGATTGGGTGAATAGGCTCCGGTGTGTTCCGGGCCGTTCCATGAAAACCAACCTGTACCATAACAACACCCTATGGAGGAATGATGAGAAGAGCCCTGCTGCTGATCGCAAGCGCCCTCGTACTTTTCGGGGCGGGTTGTACGAAGACGGCGCCCATCACGGTAACCAACTCTCTGGGTGACTATGACATAGCCCAGAT
>Ga0208040_1000072_pt1 | contig 139153 bp, 123 predicted proteins | sample AD_UKC083_MetaG_FD_184431 | JGI IMG/M metagenome (GOLD analysis project Ga0208040, IMG submission 184431) | Active sludge microbial communities of municipal wastewater-treating anaerobic digesters from USA - AD_UKC083_MetaG (SPAdes) (version 2) | ecosystem: Engineered > Bioreactor > Anaerobic...
TCAGGGCAGCATTCCCTTGCGGACGCAGACCGCCAGGGGTGGCAGCCTCAAAGCTTGTCCTGAGCGAAGCCGAACGGATCCGCAGGACTTGGGGATGGATCGCCTCGCAGAGGCCTTTCCGTACGGGTGCGCCACTCCCATTCGCCATCCCCAAAGCTCCGTTGCACTACGCTTTGAGGCTGCCACCCACATGCCACGATATTTTCACACACACAGGCGAGGAACCTGGTCTGCCGGCCCGGGTATCCCTGGCGTCCCGCCATCCTGAGCGCCGGCGGCCGCACGAAATCCGCACGAAAAACCGGAGAATTACTGAACTGCAACTTCGAGTTCGCAGTAGTACGATCTTCAAGTAAGGCGCATAGAGTCTCTAACAGAGCAATGGGGAAGAAAAATACACCTCTCTGAGTTTCCAATCCGCATGTGTAAGCCGTGCGTACCGGTTCACATCCTGAACGGCCAACGACCCGTTCAAGGCGATCATACGATCAATGCGACCCGGCGTGTGGACATGGCCATCGGCATTTCCTATGAACATGATATGAAAAAGGCCAAGAAGGTCATCGATGGCGTCTCGGCCGCAGATCGGCGGATTCTGCCCGATCCGGCTCCCGTGGTGGAGGTTTCGGAGCTGGCCGAGCAGCGTGAACCGCGTGGTCCGGCCTCGGGGCACCTGCGCCGACTACTGGCCTGCCTATTTTGACTTGACCACCAATATTAGACTTGCACTCGGGGAAGATGGGCTTACAATACCATTCCCGCAGCGTGATGTGCATCTCAAGAACGGCAATTTGGTGGCCGCCGCAGGACGAAGAACGTGAGGGCGAGAAGAATAGTCCGGCTGATGCGCCGTGCGATGTCTGCCATTTGAACTGACTGAAAGGAGACCCGAGAATGTATCGTACCCTGATATTAGCAGCAATCTGCCTTGGCCTGCTGTCGGCAGTGGTGCAGGCCGACGAGCTCTACCTGAAGAACGGAGACCGCCTTACCGGCACGCTCGTCAAGCTCACCGAAGGCAAGCTCGTCTTCAAGGCAGACGCCGCGGGCGAGGTGACCGTCGCCCTGGCGGATGTCCTGACCTTCAGCACAACTGCACCCGCGGAGGTTCACCTCAATGACGGCACCGTCCTGAACCAGCCCGTGATGGCAGCCGAAGCCGGCACCTTCGCCATCGACACCGGCACGGCCTTGAGAGCCCAGACCTTCCGACTGTCGGACCTGGCTTCCATGAACCCGCCGCCCAAGCCCCCGGTGAAGTGGACGGGAAGCATCTCTGCCGGCGTGACCGCCACCAGTGGAAACACCTCGACCGAGGCCGTCAACGCCAACATCAGCGTCGCGCGGCGCAGCGAAAAGGACCGCACCACTGCCAGCGCCAACTATGCCAGGGGAAAACAGGAGGATCCGGACAGCGGCGAGGAGAGGACCACCGAAGACTGGTGGCGGGCCAAGGCCCAGTATGACTACTTCTTCTCGAAGAAGTTCTTCGGCTTCATCAACGGCAGCTATGAGAAGGACGCGATCGCCGAGCTGGATCGACGCGTTGTGGTCGGCGGCGGTGCCGGTTATCAGTGGATCGAATCCCCCAGGACGAATTTCTCCACCTCGCTCGGTCTGGCGTCGCTCTACGAGAAATTCGACAACGAGACCGACAGCAACAGCGAGCTGTCCGCCCAGGCGGGGTACAACTTCGATCACCAACTGAACGACAGCGTCAAGTTCCTGCACGACCTGACGTACTATCCGGCCCTCGAGAAGTTCTCGGACTATTATCTGACCACCACCGCCGAGATTCGGGCCAGCCTGACCAAGAGCATGTTTGCCAGCTTCAAGACCATCTTTAATTACGACGCCACGCCGGCCGAAGGCCGCAGCAGTACCGACGTGAAGTATCTTTTCAGCGTCGGCATGACCTTTTGAGCCCGCGTCCGATACGCCACGGCCGGTCGGGACCTTTCCAGGCCCCGACCGGCCGGCGAGCTGCCCTGGCAAATGCATGGCCGGATGCGCTTGACAGAATCGCGCCGGTATGCTATGCTGAGCAGCAATGAGCAGGAAATCTCGAAACAACAGGACCGAACAAGTGAAGAGTTCATCCAGAGCCGTCTTTGAGCCGATCCGGACGACAACGTCCGGAGCGGTCGCTGCGCCGGCTGTTCCGTGTTGGCGGCCGGATTGCACCTGTCTGCTCTACGGGTGGAACCTCTGACGGTCGGCGAATACTCTTGCAGGTACAAGCCGGCCTTCAACGCCGGCTTTTTTTTTGCCGGCACACATAAAGAGAAACGATTTACGGAAATGACGGCGCCACAGGGACCGCCGGGACAATGTCTGCTGTTGGAAGGATAAGGATCATGACTTCGAAAGAACTGCGAGAGATCCTGACGCAAACGATTGACGACCGCCCCAGAGAGGGTCGACAGTACTTTCACGTGTGCTGGTGGAACGACGGGCTGTGCTGCCTGCCCACGATGCACACCACGGAGAAGCACGACATCTTCTTCATGGCGCCGGACACGGTTCTCGACGCCGGCCTGTCGGAACGCCAGATGGAGCTGATCGGCGAGCGCGTGACTGACTTTTGCAGCCGGCGGCGGATTCGATTGACCCAGATTCGTCGACGTCCCGTGCCGGCTTCCGGCCCTTCGGCACAGCAGGGGCTGCAGATCACGGACTTCGACCGTGCCCGCCTTCAGACCCTGCTGGGGCAACTGGACCGCCACGACGCTTCCCGGCGCAAAGAGGCCGCACGCCTTCAGATGCTTCTGAAGAAAGCCGATGTCGTCCCCTCCCGCGAGATCCCCCAGGATGTGGTCACGCTGAATTCAAAGGTCCGCGTCAAAGACGGTCGCAACAACCGATCCATGGTCCTCTCCCTCGCCTTCCCGACGGAGACCCCCTCGAAGGAAACCACCGACGAGGAGAACGTCTCGATTCTGAGCCGCGTAGGCCTGTCGCTCCTCGGACGGCGCGTGGGCGAGCAAATTGACGGGCGCATGAAGGTGGACGAGCTGCTCTATCAACCCGAAGCGGCGGGCGATTACCACCTGTGACGAAGCGTCCGGCCCGGATGAGGACGACACGTCTGACCTGTTCGAATCGACCTCGGACAGGTCAGACGCGTCGATGCAGGCCGAAACAAGCGCTGTTCAATCCGCCCTTATGTGGAACACGTCAATACGTGTGACCGTGGACCTTCGAGGTCCGGAAGCCGAAAATGGCGATGACCACGAAGCAAATCAGCGGCAGCACAAACGACGCTCGCGTGCTCGACAGAGTCATGAAGCCCAGGTTGAAGGCGTTCATGTCCATGATGGCGCCCTGCATGGGGGGCATGAGGCAGCCGCCGCCGATGGCCATGATCAGGCCGGCCGCGCCGAGCTTGGCGTCGTCCTCCAGTCCCTTTAGAGCAATCCCGTAGATCGTCGGGAACATCAACGACATGCAGGCGGAGACGCCGACAAGGCAGTACAGGCCCGGCATGCCCTTGACGAAGATTGTGCCGAAGACCAGCCAGAAGCCGCCGATGGCCAGTGTCATGAGCAGGCCGCCCGGACTGAAGTACTTCAACAGGAAGGTGCAAACGAACCGGCTGCTCACGAAAATGACCATCGCGACCATGTTGTACATCTGCGCGGTCGTCTTGGCCATGCCCAGTTCATTCTCCGCGTATTGGATGATGAACGTCCAGCACATGATCTGGACGCCGACGTAAAAGGCCTGCGCCACGACGCCCTCGATGTATTTGCGGTTGGCCAGCAGGCGTTTCAGCGTTGGCAACAGGTCGATCCGGTTATCCTCCTCACCTTTGACCCTCGGCAGCCTGGCGATCGCAAAGACCACCAGGACAGCCAGAACTACCAGACCCAGAATCATGTAGGGACCGATGATGACGTTGAGATCATGCTGTTGAAGGGAGGCGAAGTGTTCCGGGTGGGTATCGCGCATCACGATGCGCGCAGCTTCGTCGGCCTTGTCGAGCTTGGCCAGGATGAAGTTCCTGGCGACCAGCATCCCGATTAGCGACCCCATCGGGTTGAACGACTGGGCAAAGTTCAAACGACGGGTGGCGGTTTCCTCCGGTCCCATGGCCAGGACGTACGGATTGGCGCTGGTTTCGAGGAAGGACAGGCCGCAGGTCATGACAAAATAGGAAATCAGAAAGGCCCAGAAGGCCATCATCCAGCCGGATGGGATAAACAGCAGACAGCCGGTGGCATAGAGCGCCAGCCCTAGAAGGATGCCTGTCTTGTAACTGAATCGCTTGATGAACAGCGCGGCAGGGATCGCCATCACGCAGTAGCCGCCGTAAAAGGCGAACTGAACCAGCGAGCTTTCGAAATTGCTGATCAGCAGAATGTTCTTGAACGCCGCCACCATCGGGTTGGTGATGTCGTTGGCGAAACCCCACAACGAGAAGAGACTCGTCACCAGAACGAAGGCCCAGAGGATGTTCGGGGGAATCACTCGTGGTTTCTGCGTGCCATCCTGGAAGTCGCGAGGCGAGGTCTCTGCCATGGGTTGCGTCCTGTTCTTGAAACGAACATTGCCTTTCAGCATCGGCCCGGTCACATTCCAGGCCGTTGAAAGTCACCATAGAATGGCGTGCGGGACCTGACTCGTCAAGCGTCTACTATTTGTGGATTGGTCGTTTCCGTCCGCCGGGCCGCGCACGTCGATCCTGCCCCTGCGCCGGGATCGGTAAAAGGTTGCACCTCCGGCGGAAAGCGACTATCCTGAGACGCAATCGTTGGCGGGCTGGGCCACGTGGTGAGCATGTGACAGGATTGGATGGGAGCGCAGATCATGAAGAACGCGGTGTGGATGGTCCTATTGGTCGTGCTGGCTGGAATCCTCGTGACCGTGGGTCTGCTTCGCAAGGGCGGCGCCGACGGGTCGCGCAAGATCGGCGTGATTCCCAAGGAAACGGTCTCGGTCTACTGGGAAGGCGTTCGGCAGGGCGCGTTGAAGGCCGGCGAAGAAGAAGGCTTCGACATTCTGTGGAACGGGCCCGAAGTCGAGACCGACCGCGAGAAGCAGCTCCAGATCATCGAGGACATGATCGCGCAGAAGGTCGCCGGCATCGTCCTGGCGCCCAGCGATCGCAAGGCGCTCGTTCCCGTGGTCGAGAAGGTCCACGAGCGAGGGATTCCCTGCGTGATCGTCGACTCCGGCGTCGACACGGACAAGATCCTCTCGTATATGGCCACCGACAACTACAAAGGCGGAGTCCTGGCCGCCCAGCGCATGGGCGAGATTCTCGGCGGCAAGGGAAAGGTCATCATCGTCCGCTGGACGCCCAACTCCGGATCGACCGACGCCAGGCTGGCCGGCTTCACCGAAACGCTCGCCAAGGAGTCTCCCGGGATCGAGATCGTCGACGCCCAGTACCCCAGCCCGCCTACGACGGACAAGGCCCGCGACGTCACCGACGACATGCTGACGAGAAACCCCGCAATCGACGGTATCTTCGCCTGCAACGCCACCACCGCCGGCGGCGCCCTCACGGCGCTGCGCAACGCGGACCAGGGACAGAAACGGATCAAGATGATCGGGTTCGACGCTTGGCCCATGGTCGTGGACGGGCTGGAAAAGGGCGACCTCGACAGCCTGATCATTCAGAACCCGTTCAAGATGGGCTACGAAGGGGTCAAGGCGATCGTTCGTCACCAGAAGGGCCAGACCGTCCCCAAAGAGGTCGACACCGGCGTCGAACTGATCACGCAGGATCGGCTCAAAGACCCGAAGGTCCGGGAGCTGCTCGACTCGCAGATATGAACGCCCCTTTGCCACAGGCTGTTGCCGATCGCGACGCGGCGCTGCGCATGACGGGGATCTCAAAGCGCTTCGGCCCGGTCCAGGCGCTCTGCGAGGTGACGTTCCACACGCGCGCCGGCAGCGTCCACGCCCTGGTCGGCGAAAACGGCGCGGGCAAGTCCACGCTCATGAAGATCCTTGCGGGTGTCTACCAGCCTGACAGCGGCTCCATCGAGATCCACGGAAAGCCCCAGATCCTGGCAAACCCGGCCCAAGCCATCGAAGCGGGCGTCTCGATGATCTACCAGGAACTGGACCTGGCCGAGCATCTGACCGTGGCCGAGAACATCTTCCTGGGGGCCGAACCACAGGGTCCCCTGCCTTTCACGGTCAGCCACCACCAAATGGCCGCCCAGACGCGGCGTCTCGCCGAGCAGTACAACTTCCGCATTCCTCCGGACGCAAAGGTTGAAGACCTCTCCACGGGCGACTGCCAGATCGTCGAGATACTGAAGTCTCTGCGCCGAAACGCTTCCATTATCGTGATGGATGAGCCGACGTCGTCACTGTCGGAACGCGAGACCGTCCGGCTTTTCGAAGTCGTGCGGCAGCTCCGCAAGCGCGGCCTCTCCATCATCTACATCTCGCACCGGCTCGAAGAGATCGTCGAGCTGGCCGACGAGGTGAGCGTCCTGCGGGATGGGCAGCTCGTCCACTCCGAGTCCATCACCCAACTGGATATCCCCAAGATCGTGCACCACATGGTCGGCCGCGAGCTGACGGACTTCTTCCCCCAGCGCAAGGCCAACATCGGCGACGTGATCCTCGAAGTCGCCGGCTTGTCGTCCGAGGCGGGCGTTCGTGACGTCGCCTTCCAGATTCGGCGAGGCGAGATCGTCGGCATGGCCGGCCTGGTCGGCGCCGGACGCACCGAGATCGCCCGGGCCATCTTCGGCGTGGACGCCAGGACTTCGGGCCGCGTCGTACTGGAGGGCCGGGAATTGAACATCACCTGCCCCGCCGACGCCATCGCCAGCGGGATCGCCCTGCTGACCGAAGACCGAAAGCGAACAGGTCTGTGCCTGCAACTGCCTTGTAGCTGGAACATCACGCTGCCCAACCTCGCCCAGATCGGGATGAAATCCCTGATCCGTCCGGCGCAGGAGCACCGGATCGCGGCCGAGGCGGGGGCGCGCATGGCGGTCAAGTGGGCCGGGCCCGAGGCCCCGACCGATTCCCTCTCGGGCGGCAATCAGCAGAAGCTGCTCATCGCCCGGTGGCTGCTGGCCCATTCGACGTTCATGATCTTCGACGAGCCGACGCGCGGCATCGACGTCGGAGCGAAGGCCGAGGTCTACGGCCTGCTCAACCGCCTCGCCGAACAGGGCAAGGCCCTGCTGTTCATCTCGTCGGAGTTGCCCGAGCTGTTCGGCATCGCCGACCGGATTCTCGTGATGCGGCGGGGAAAGCTCGTCGGAAACCTCGTGACGAAACAGACGACACCCGAAGAAGTCATGCACCTGGCGGCCGTCGAGGAGAATTGAATGAGCAAGTTCGTCAGACAACTGCTGCCCTTTGCCACCCTGGCGATCATCGTCGCGGCGCTGGCGGCGCTGGAGCCGGACACATTCCTGACCACGGAGAACTTCCTCAACGTGCTGAGCCGCTCCAGTGTCAACGGGATCATCGCGATGGGCATGACCGCGGTCATCATCTCCGGCGGCATCGATCTGTCCGTCGGCTCAATGCTGGCGCTGGCGGGTATGGTCGGCGCGGGCGTCATGCTCAAGGCCGGCGGTCCTGACGCAGGCGCCGCCGCGATGGTCCTCGGAACGCTCGTCGGCATCGGTGCCGGGTTTCTGTGCGGCCTGCTCAACGGCGTCCTGATCACCAAGCTCAAGCTGCCCCCCTTCATCGTGACCCTCGGAACCATGAGCGCCTTCCGAGGCCTCTCGTACATCATCAACAACAGCAAGATGTACGATGTCCCAACGTACACGTTTCTCGGCCAGAGCCATCTGTTCGGCGTCCCCGTCAGCGTGCTGATCCTGGCGCTCGTGGTGTTGTTCGGCTTCTTCGTGCTGCGGTACACGCCGCTGGGCCGGTACACGTACGCCATCGGCTCGAACCGCGAGGCGGCGTTCCACGCGGGCGTCAACGTGGACCGCAACCTGATCGCTATCTACAGCATGATGGGACTGTTCGTCGGACTGGCCGCGATGATCCAGGCCAGCCGGACGATCTCCGCCCAGCCGACTGCGGGCATCAGCCTGGAACTCGATATCATCGCGGCGGTTGTCATCGGAGGCGCCAGCCTCGCGGGCGGACGCGGCACCGTCGTCGGAACCATCGTCGGAACACTGCTGATCAGCTTCCTGCGCAACGGGTGCACCCTGTTGGGCATCTCTACCAATATCCAGCTCGTTGTCATCGGAGCGATCATCATCGGCGCCGTGGCCCTGGACCAGATCGCGCGATCCAAGGCCGAGGCAAGTTAGCCGTAGGAAGAGCATCCGCCGCAGGCGGACTGCCCATGCGGCTCGATCGGCAAGCGGAAATACGTAAGGAGGATTTGCCATGTCTGAAATGCTATCACGCAGACGATTTCTCGAAATGGGGATTACGACAGCCGGCGCTTTGTCTGTGCCCGGCGTGGCCGCAGCGGCCGCCGGCGACGCTGCCGCGCGTCCGGAGCTACCTTTCAAGATCTCGCTGGCGGAGTGGTCGCTCAATCAGAGCCTCTTCGGGCGGACCGACCTGAAGATCACCAACCTCGATTTCCCGCGCATCGCACGCCGGCTCGGGATCGAGGGGCTCGAATACGTCAACCAGTTCTTCATGGACAAGGCCAGGGACCAGAGCTACCTGGCCGAGCTGAACCAGCGCGTCAAGGACAACGACTGCAAGTCGGTCCTGATCATGTGCGACAACGAAGGGGCCATCGGCGCGGCCGACAAGGCCAAGCGTCTCGAAACGATCGAGAACCACATCAAGTGGCTGGAGGCCGCCAAGACGCTTGGCTGCCATTCGATCCGGGTTAACGCCCAGTCGGAGGGCAGCTATGAAGAGCAGCAGAAGCTGGCCGCCGACGGGCTGCGCGGACTGTGCGAACGCGCCGTGCCGTACAGCCTGAACGTCGTCGTCGAGAATCACGGGGGTCTATCGTCCAACGGCGAATGGCTCGTCGGCGTGATCAAGCTCGTGGACCTGCCCAACTGCGGCACGCTGCCCGATTTCGGCAACTTCGGGGAATACGACCGCTACAAGGGCGTGGCCGAAATGATGCCCTACGCCAAAGGCGTCAGCGCCAAGGCCACGCGGTTCGACGACGAAGGGAATGTCCTGGACACGGATTTCCCGCGCATGATGAAGATCGTCCTGGACGCCGGCTATCACGGCTACGTCGGAATCGAATCGGGCGGCAGGGACCAGATGAGCGAAATCGACGCCATCCGGGCGACCAAACGCGTGCTCGAACGCATCCAGCGCGAGCATCGGGCGAGCGCCCCGGCCTGACCCAGAGACCGCGCCCTGTTCCTCGCTTGTCAGGACGTCATTTAGCCTGGCGACATGGGTGGCAGCCTCAAGGCGCAGCCTTGGGGATGGTGGGCGCGGCTTGTCCACGGGCGACGGGCCGCCAACCGTAGCCGTCTTCTGTACCAGCGATCGTGATTTTCCCCAACAGCAGCCACGTCCCGCGCGTTAAGGTAGGTGAAGAGTCCCAGTGCACGGGAGGTCTGGTGCGGATCGTGGCAACGGAAAACGCAGAGTCGACAGGGTCGTCTGACAACCGGGCAGCTCGCGTGAGACCTGCCGAGGTGTTCCTCGCGGAGGCGGCCCTGTTGAGAAAGGTCATCGCGGGCATGGGTTTGCGCGCCGCCGATGCTGAGGACGTCCTCCAGACCGTGTCGATCAAGTGCCTCGACCACCCGTCTGCGTTCGCCGAGCGAGCGGAGTGCCGCCGCTGGCTGATCCGCGTGACGATGAACGAGTGCGTTACGGAGCACCGGCGGCGCCGGCGATTCCACCGGCACGCAGCAGGCATTGCTGAACGCGGGCGCGGGCTCGCCGCGAACGGCCCTGCTCAGGATGCCATCTCCTTGGAACAACGGGACGCCGTGCAAGGCGCCTTGCACGACCTGGCCGATGAGTTGCTCCAGCCGCTGGTGTTGAGGTACTTCTGCGACCAGAGTTCCGCACAGATCGGCGAGATCCTGAGTCTGCCGGCTTCGACGGTGCGCAGCGCGCTGTGCAAAGGGCGTATGGCCCTGGCCAAGGCCTTGATGAAACGAGGGATAGAACGATGAATCGCGATTCCTGCCAGATCACTGCAGAGCTGCTCGTCGATTTCGCGGACGACACGCTGAGCGACGAAGAGGCTGCTCGGGTCCATAAGCATATCGAGGAATGTCCGCAATGCCGCGCGACCGTCGAAGCCCTGAAGCAGTCGCTGGGGACAGCCCAGGCGATCTGGCGGGACAACGCGTGTCCCGCAAGCAGCGCCCGGACGCTGCCACTGCCCTGGCGGCGCTACGCCGCCGCCGCCGCAGCGGTTCTGCTGGCTGCTGGTGCGCTGATGTACCGGCCTGCACGCCAGCCGGCGCGGGCCGATGCGCCGACGCTCGCGGAGATCGAGGATCGCATGACGCAGTCGGCCACAGCGGCACGCCTTCTGGCCACCGTCGATCAACTGGAGTCTCAGCCGTCGCTGCGAGACGTTGCGGAAAGTCAATATCGCTACATCCTGGTGAAGTACCCCGAAACCAGCGCCGCGAAAGCGGCACGATTGAAACTCGAGTCCTTACGATAGAAGGAGAACCGACCATGACCCCGAAAGCAGCCATCCTGCTGATCCTGTCCCTGGCAACCACAGCCTTCTCCACCTCTGCCCCGACCGAGCCCAACGAGACGACGGAGTTGAGCTTTCAGATGAGCAACGAGACCACACGGTGGACCATTGAGGCCGTGGTCGACGACACATCCGTCTACTACGACGACCCTGGATCGATCCGGCCCCGGTATGCGGCTCAGCTCATCCTGCCCCGCCACAGTTGGTTTAATAGCACGTGGGTTCTGGAGCTGGCGATGAACAGTCCGCTAGCCCAGAAGCTCTCACCGGCACAAAAGGAGTTTCTCGCCCAGGGTTTCGGCACCCGGGTCGATAAGAGCGCTGCCAACATCCCGAATTACTACTCGATCTATCTCTATGCCGTCAGCGAAGAGGACGCCAAGAACATGGCTCGGGCCGCCATGGACGGTCTAACCACGCTGGCAAAAAAGAACCTTGCCACGGCATTACGTGGTTGGGAGAAATGGAAGCAGGACTTCGAACACAGCCGTCGCGAGCTGGTCGAGAAGCAGGAACAACTCAAGAAGGTCGAGCCCCAATATGACAACCTGAAGATGCGCCTTCATCCGGGCCTGGGCGACGATGACGCAGAGCAATTGGCCAGGGAACTCATCTTTCAGATGAACAAGGAAGGCAATACGCTCGACATCGAACTGGCCGGCATCCGCGCCAAGCTCCAGATCATCGACGACTACCGCAGCCGATCGGACTTGGACAAGAACGTCAGCGACCGGCTCGAAGCCATGAGAATCGATCAATTGATCGAACTGAGCAGTCTCGAAGCCCGCCGGAAAGCCATCGAGAGAATTCTCGCGGCGGAGCAGGAATTCTGCCGCCTTTACGGTGAGAAGAAGGAACTCCGTGAGACTATCCCCAGACACGTCGAGAACATCCGAGATGGCGAAGAGAGCCTCAAGGGGGAGCCGGAAATCCTCAAACAGCGACGGGAAGCACACGCCACACCGCGGATCTACAACGACACCGTCATCCTCTATCCCATCGCGGACAGCGAGGTGAAGAACTGACTGCTGCAGGCTGTCCCGGTCCCGGCGCATCTCGGGGTTGAGCATTGAGGATTGCGGATTTCGGATTCGCCGAGGCGCCTCAGTCCGAAATCCGAGATCGCCAATCCGGCGGTCAATCCTCCCTCCCTCATCGCAAACGATCCGCTTGGCTTTCGGCCTCGGCTGTGGTATCCTTCTGCCCGATTGGCCCTGGAGCACCGATTATTGATGATGGATTATTGATGATTGGTAGCTTGCTATGGATGGTTACGTTTCCAAAAGCACTGGATCGCGATGACAATCCATCGTCAATCATCAATAGTCAATAATCAATTGAGAGCGGCGTCCATGAGTCATCTGGCATCGACGACCGACATCTACAGGCTCTTGAACGTCCATCCGGGGGGCCTCTCGGAGGCCCAGGTCAGGGACCGGCTGAATCAGTACGGCCCGAACGAGCTCCAGAGCGTTGCCCGGTTCAAGCTGCTGACGATGATCGTCTCGCAGTTCTCGAACATGTTTCTCATCCTGCTGTTGTTCGCGAGCCTCGTTTCCTGGCTGACCGGCGCCGGGTCCGACGCGATGATTATCGCCGCCATCGTCCTGGCCAACGCCACGATCAGCTTCATCCAGGAATACAAGGCCGAACAGGCGCTCAAGTCCCTCCAGAGCATGATGGCGGACCTTACCCACGTCGTGCGCGGCGGGTCCGTCCGGCGAATCCCCGCCAGGCTCATCGTGCCGGGCGATGTCGTTCAGGTCGAAGCCGGCGACCGCATCCCCGCCGATGGCGTCATCCTCGAATGCATCAACGGCATGGTCAACGAGTCGTCGCTCACCGGCGAATCGGTCCCGGTCTCCAAGAGAGCGGTCCGGTCGGCGCAGGCGCCCGTGGATGAGGAGAAGGTGTTCGCCGGAACGACGCTCAGCTACGGCCGCCTGACCTTTCTGGTATGCCAGACGGGCATGAACACGCGGATCGGCAGCATCGCCCGCGTGACGACCGACATCGCCGTGGAGAAAAGCCCGCTCCAGGTGGAGCTGGACGCCATCGGCCGGCGGATCGCGCGGGTCGCGGCGGGCATCTGCCTGGCCGTCTTCCTCATCATGGCCATTCGCTACGATCTGACGGTCACCTCGTTGCGCGACGCCTTCCTGTTCGCCATCGCGCTGGCGGTGGCCATCGTTCCCGAGGGGCTGCCGGCGACGGTAACCATCGGCCTGGCCTTCGGTATGAGGAAGATGGCCCGCGAGAACGCGATCATTCGCAAACTCTCGGCCGTTGAGACGCTCGGCTGCACCACGGTGATCTGCACCGACAAGACGGGCACCCTGACGAAGAACGAGATGACCGTCCGGGCGGTGTACGCCGGCGGCGAGTACCTTCACGTTTCGGGAGCCGGCTACGGGAAGGAAGGCGACTATACGGACGCGTCGGGTCGCGCCGTCGAATCGGCCGACGAGCGCCTCAGCCAACTGCTGCGACTGGCGGTGCTGTGCAACAATGCCCACTACACCGACCACACCGCGCTGGGAGACCCCACGGAGATCGCCCTGCTGGTCGCCGCCGTCAAGGCCGATCCCGGCGCGCCGGGAGCCCTTCGCACGCACTACCCCCGTCTCGACGAGCTGCCCTTCGACTCGGACCGGCGCATGATGACCACCGTCCACGAGCATGTGGGCCATCGCGGGTTCTTCTCGGCCACGAAGGGCGCCCCCGACCGTATTCTCGACCATTGCACGCACTACTTCGACCCCAAGGGACGTCGGGACCGCGTTCGGCCCCTCGATGAGGAAACCCTCAAGGACCTTCGGACGGTACGCTCACGGATGGCCACCGGCGCGATGCGCGTGCTCGGGTTCGCCTACAAGGATCTCTCCAGCCCCGATCCGGCACATCGCGGGAATCTGGAAGAGGGCATGGTCTTCGCCGGATTCATGGGCATGGCCGACCCGCCGAGACCGGACGTCGAGGAGGCCATCCGGCTGTGCAAGCAGGCCGGAATACGCGTCATCATGACCACCGGCGATCAGAAGGAAACCGCACTGGCCGTCGCGAGGGAAACCGGCATCGTCCCGATGGACGAGGAACGGGTGATCCTGGCCGATGAGCTGCACCGCATGGACGACGCGACGCTCGATCGCGCCCTGGAGCAGGTCAACATCTTCGCCCAGATCTCCCCTGAGGACAAGATGAGGCTGGTCGAGAGCCTCAAGAGAGACGGCGAGATCGTCGCCATGACCGGCGACGGGGTCAACGACGCTCCGGCCCTGAAGCGGGCCGACATCGGTGTCGCCATGGGCAGGAGCGGCACGGACATCGCCAAGGACGCCTCGAAGATGGTCATCGCCGACGACTCGTTCTCTTCGATCGTCACCGCGGTCATGGAAGGCCGGGCCATCTACGACAACATCAAGAAGTTCATCCTGTACGCCTTCTCGGGCATCACGGCCGAGTTCTTCGTCGTGTGCTTCTCCCTCCTGCCGGGCGTCGGGCAATTGCTCTCGGCGATTCAAATCCTCTGGATCGATCTGGGAACCGAGGTGCTGCCCGCCCTGTCGCTGAGTCTGGACCCGGCGGCGCCCGACATCATGTTCCGAAAGCCCCGCAAGCGACAGGACCGCCTGATCGACAAAGAGCTGCTGCTGCACGTCGGCTTCAACAGCGTGGTCATCGCCATCGGCGCGGTCCTGCTGTACTTCGGTTACCGCGCCGGCGGCTGGCCCGAGAAGGCCGTGACGGTTCCGTTCGTATCCATTATCCTGTTCCAGATGTTCAACATCTTCAACTGCCGTGACTCCCGAGGGTCGATCCTCCATATATCGCTCTGGAAGAATCCCTACGTTCTCGGCGCCGTCGGCATCTCGACCGTCGCCACAATCCTGCTGGTGTCGCTGCCATCGTCGGCCCGGCTGTTTCACATCGAGCCTCTGTCCATCCTCGACTGGGCCATCCTGGCCGTGGTGTCCGGCTCGATCATCGTGCTGAACGAGATCGCCAAACGCCTCTACTGGAAGACCCGATGAAACCCAGTGGAGCCCTGGAAATACGAAGCGCGAAGCACGAAATCCGAGACAAAGTCCAATGACCCAAACTCCCGGCCGCTGGCCGCTGGGTCCCTTAGGTCCTTTGAGTCCCTTCGGTCTCTTGGGATTCAAAGGACCTAAGGGACCAAAAGGACTCAAAGGACTGAACGTCTTCGTGCTTCGAGTTTGCCCAATGCCCCGGAGCTACGGCAACTCCAGTTCCGCTACCGGAGTGAATTGTCGGTGCCACCTGTACTGGCACACCTTCTCCAGCGCCACCCGCTGGACGTGCGCCCCCTTGAACAGGATGTTGATGCCTCGTCCATGGCGTTCCAGGAGGATGCGTGTGAGCTGGTTGGGGCTCATGCGATAGGGTGCTCCGGGAATGCCGGAACCCTTCAGGTCCAGGAACCTCGGTGTCTCGGCCACGTGCGAATCGTCCGGCCACGCGTCCACCCATCCGCCGTCCGAGATCAAGGGGCTGTCGCCGCGAGCGCCATCGTACTTGAAGCAGTGCTTTTGCACTTCCGCGGCGGGATAGCTCGATTTGCGTTCGGCGCTGAGGTCCTGCATCCAGCCGTTGAGCGTGTAGCTGCCTTCGTGCACCTCTTCCCGTCCCTCGGCGTTCACCTGCGACTGCCATCGCCAAGCCAGGTCGTGCGCCCCGTACAGAGGTGAGGTGTCATTGTATGGATTGCGCCACACGGCGGCCCCTGGACACCGCAGAACCTTCAACACGCCGCTGCGGGTGTCGCCCCGACCCTTGGCGAATTCCTTGGCGCTGAAATACGGCCCCAACTGATAGAACCAGAACCCGCCGCTGGCCCACTGCGTGGAGGGCGCGTATTCGATATTGAAACCGTTGTTGTCGCCGGCGTATTGGTCCCAGGCCAGCCCGTACTGCCGCAGTTGAGCCGAACAGGCCGCCATCCGCGCTTGGCCCCTGGCCCGACTCAGCGCCGGCATCAGGATGCCCATCAGCAACGCGATGATGGCGATGACGACCAGCAGCTCGATCAAGGTAAAGCCGTCTTGTTTGCGCATGACGTTAGCTCCGACAACCGACCGCCGCGATTCGTCTGCGTCTCAAAGAGCCTCATGGGCCTCGAATCCATCACCTATTGTAGGACGGCGGCGGGCGAGATGCAAATATTCCTGTGTATTGGCCTTAGGCACCTGTTATGCTGGTTCGGACAATAAGGAAGAGCATCCGCACCCTGATCTTGAGGAGACCTGCGATGAGAATGGCTCTGCTGCTCGCCTGGAGCATATGCCTGTGCGGTTCCGTGGCGTTCGGACGGGACTATTATGTCGCGACCGATGGCGACGACGCCAATCCGGGAACAATCGAGAAACCCTTTGCCACGCTGGAGAAGGCCCGTGACGCGATCCGCCAGCAGAGATCCGAAGGTGCGACGGTCATCCTTCGCGGTGGCAAGTACTTCCGCACGGAGTCCTTCACCCTGACCGAGCAGGACTCGGGCCAAACGGACCACCCCATCGTCTATCGCGCCTATCCGGGCGAAACCGTCCAAATCATCGGCGGATGGCAGCTTGCCGCAACGGATCTTGTACCGGTCTTGCCGGCGGATCCCATCTGGAACCGACTCGATCCGAGCGCTCGTGGCAAATGCGTTCGTAGTGACGCCGTAAGGCGTTACGGACAACAGGCTCCGCTGCGATTGGAGCTGAGCGTCGACGGCAAGCTGATGCCGTTGGCCCGCTGGCCCAACGAAGGGTTCGTGCGCACGACGTCAGCCGCCAACGACATCGCGTTCGGCTACGACGATCCGCGTCCCGAACGCTGGCTGGATGCGCCCGATGCGCACGCCGTCGGCTACTGGTGTCACGGCTGGTCCAACCAAATCGTCAAGATCGCGAAGATCGACACGACCAACAAGACAATCACCGCAGATAAGACCCCGCCGTATGGAATTCGAGCGAAGAAACCCTACTACGTCGTCAACCTCGTCGAAGAGATCGACCGGCCGGGTGAATGGTACCTCGACCGAGAGGCGGGGAATCTCTATCTCTGGCCACCCGACGATTTCGACAAGGGCGACATTCTGATCTCCACCCTGGATGCGCCGATCATCGCATTGAAGAACGCATCGCACGTTCGGCTCGACGGGTTGACCGTCGAGATGGGCGTCGGCGACGGGATCGAGGTTTCGGGCGGCAACGACGTCGTGATCGAGCGTTGTGCGGTTCGCAACATGCGGGGCAACGGCATTGAGATCAGCGGCACGAACCACGGCGTGGCCCACTGCACCATCCACGGCATCGGTCAGACGGGCGTCGGCGTCTCCGGCGGCGACCGCGCGAAGCTCACGCCGGGCAACAACTTCGTGCGCCACTGCACGATTCACGATTTCGGCCGCTGGCAACGAACCTATGCACCGGCGATTCGCATCAACGGCGTGGGCAACATCGTGGCCAACAACCGGCTCTACGATGCCCCGCACTCGGCGATTCTCTTCAACGGCAACGAGCACCGGATCGAGCTCAACGAAATCTACGGCGTCTGCTACGAAGTCGATGACGCCGGCTCGGTCTACGCCGGACGCGACTGGGGCCTGCGCGGCAATGTGATCGAGAACAACTTCTTCCACGATATCGAAAGCCATCTGACCGGCAGCAACGGCGTCCACGCAGTCTACCTCGACGACTGCGCCAGCGGCATCACCGTCATCGGCAACGTCTTCTACCGCATCAGCGGGCGGGCCATCATGTGCGGCGGCGGACGCGACAACACCATCGACAACAACGTCATCGCCAGGTGCGGCTCAGCCCACTTCACCGACCGGCGCGGCAAGGCCTGGATGGACAAGGACAACAGCTGGAAGCTCCTCGACAAGATCAAGCGGTACAACTACACGCAGCCGCCGTGGAGCGAGCGCTACCCGCGACTGGCCCACATCCTCGACAACGGTCTCGAGATGGCCAAGGAACCTGAAGGCTGCATCATCGCACGCAACATCGGCTGGAAGAACGAACGCTGGCTGGAGAAGAACTGCCTCGGCGCCTGCGGCGGATTCGATTTCTACACCTTCCAGGACAACATCGAGGACCAGGACCCGAAGTTCGTCGATGAGGCGAACCTGAATCTCGCGCTGCGCGACGATTCGCCCGCGCATTCGATCCCGGGCTTCAAGCGGATTCCATTCGAGAAGATCGGCCCGCAAGAGAGCAACAGCAAGCTGGGCGGCTACACCATTGACCCCGCGTGGATGGCCGAGGCGATGAAGGTCTTCAACGCTCCCAAGCCGAAACTTGAATTCCCGACGAGGCACCCCGACGCCCAGTGGTTTCCCGAGGCCAGTTTCGGCCTGTTCCTTCATTGGGGAATCCACAGCGTCGCGGGAATCGATCCATCGTGGTCGATGATGAAGGGTTGTCCCTGGCATGGCAGCTCCGATCCCTACAAGGACTACAACCAGGATCAGTCGAAATATTACGGGCTGGCGGAGAAATTCAATCCGACGCAGTACGACCCGGACAAATGGATGGCGGCGGCAAAGAAGGCGGGCTTCACCTATGCGGTGCTGACGACGAAACACCACGACGGCTACGCGCTGTGGCCGACCAACTTCGGCGACTTCAGCACGAAGCAGCACATGGCAGGCCGGGACCTGCTCAAGCCCTACGTCGACGCCTGCCGCAAGCACGGCCTGAAGGTCGGCTTCTACTTCTCGCCCCGCGACTGGCACTATCCGGGCTACCCGCAGGCGATGGAGTACCGGGCGGAGTATCCGCTGCCGCCGGCCGAAGAGAACTTCGAGAACTTCAAGGCGTTCTACGCCTACACGCTCGGCCAGATCCACGAGCTGTTGACCCGCTACGGCAGGATCGACCTGCTCTGGTTTGACGGCATGGGCTGGAGCGGCGTCGGCGACATGCGCGCCGAGCAGACGCTGGCCTGGGTGCGATCGCTCCAGCCGGGCATCGTGATCAATCCGCGCTGGAGCGGGTTCGGCGATTTCGCCACCACCGAGTGTACGCCGGGCAAGCCCGAGCACTGGAAGAGCGGCCAGTGGTGGGAGGCCTGCGACATCTGGCCCACCGGCCACTGGGGCTACGTCCCCAGCGAACGGTTCAAGCCGCTCTCGTGGGTCTTCGACCGCCTGGCCAACTGCCGTGCGTGGGGAGGCAATTTCCTGTGCAACGTGGGCCCGCGCCCCGACGGCACGATGCCCGACGTGTTCTATGACCGCTGCGAGCTCCTGGCGGGGTGGATGGCCCACAGCGGCGCGTCGGTCATCGGCGCCGGCCACGCGCCCGGTGAGGACCGCGCCAACGTGCCAATCACCACGCGCGACGGCGCATGGTACCTGCACGTGCTGCCCTCGCACGAGGGCCCAGTGGTGCTGTCCGGCGTGCCCGAGCCCAGGGCGATCACGCTGCTGCGCACCGGCCGGACGCTCCCCTGCCGGCGCCAGGGCGATGACCTGACCATCGCCATCCCCGCGGAGCTGCGCACCGATCTCGACGACGTCATCGCCGTCCGCTTCTGAGAAGATCGAAAGCCAAAAAGCAAAGATCAAAACAGCGGAGTCCGCCTTCTGCGGATGAGTACGGGCGAATAGTCATTCGCCCCTACGGCCTTTTTGCACTCTGCGACCTGATCTCTGCTTACATCTTGCCATTTCATTCGCGGCCCAGCCGGCGGAGCGAATTCCGGGGTTTCCCCTTGCGTGAAGGCCGGGGATGTGGTATGAATTGATGGTGCTGGAAGCCCGTATCTCGGGCGTCGAATCGTGCCCTCGCCGGACGGAGACAAAGCGGCGGCCAGGGGCACAAGTGGGTCCGGAGGCACACGTCGAGTCGGAGGCACTGATGCAGTCCGCCGCAGGCGGGCGGTCGAGGGAGTTTGAAGTCTCAAGTCTGAAGTGTCGAGCCGCAGACTTCCCACTTCAAACTTGACACTTCACACGTCAAACTGGGAAGGAGGACCGTCATGGACAAGAAACTGGTTTTCCTGATCTGTTTCGCATCGATGCTGGTCTGGATCGCCCCGATGGACCTCGGGGCCGCAACCCTTCACTGGACCGGCGCCGGCGGCGACAAGCTCTGGGACAATCCGGCCAATTGGGAAACGGGCACGGTCCCCACCGCCGGCGATGAAGCATACGTCGACGTTCCTGCGGCGGCCGCACCGAACGGCCCGGTGATTCAGGACGGCATGGCCGCCAAGGTCTCCGGCCTGGCGTGCGAGGTCGCCGGCGAACCGACGATGACGATGACCGGCGGCACGCTCGACGTCGCAAGCTGGATCTGGTGGGGCGACGGGGCCAACTGCCACGGCACGTTCACGATGACCGGCGGGACCATCACCACCGGCGCCGAGTTCGAACTCGGATGGGGAGGCGGCGAGGGGACGTGGATCATGACGGGCGGCACGGTCAATGCGAAGGAACTTGTCATTCCCACCGCGACCGGCCGGGCCGGACAACTGTACCTCCACGGCGGCGCCGTCAATGTCGGCAGCGATGGGCTGAGAATGTCGCCCACCGGGCTGATCGACATCACCGTGGGCACACTGACGCTCGAAGGCGATCTGCGCGCGGAAATCGAGACCTTCATCCGCGCCGATCAGATCACCCCCTACGCCGGGGCGGGACGCTTCGATATCGACTTTGACCTGAGAAATCCCGGCCTGACCACCGTGACCGCCATCGCACCGATCACGGAGAAGGCATACGCGCCCCTCGACCCCACGGACGGCCAGACCGACGTGTACCGCGACACGAATCTGACCTGGGTTCCCGGACTCTACGCCGATACGCACGATGTGTACCTCGGAACAGCGTTCGAGGATGTCAACAACGCCACTCGGGCCAATCCGCTCGGCGTGCTCGTCAGCGAGGGACAGAAGGCCGACACATACGACCCGCCCGGACACCTGGAGCTTGGCCGGACGTACTACTGGCGGATCGACGAGGTGAACGGACCGCCCGACTACATGATCTTCAAGGGAGACGTCTGGAGCTTCACGACCGAGCCGTACGCCTACGCCATCGAGAACATCATCGCGACCAGCAACGCCACGTCCGAGGCGGGCGCAGGTCCCGAGAACACGATTAACGGGTCCGGCCTGGACGCCGACAACGGGCACTCGACCAAGAGCACCGACATGTGGCTCGGCCTGCCTTCGGGCGGCGAGCCGGTCTGGATTCAGTACGAGTTCAGCCGGGTCTATCAACTGCACGAAATGTGGGTGTGGAACTACAACGTCGAGTTCGAGCGGGTCCTCGGCTTCGGGCTCAGGCTCGTCACGATCGAGTACTCCGCCGACGGCGCGAGCTGGACGGCGCTGGGCGATATCGAGTTCGGCCAGGGATCGGCAACGAGCGGATACGCACACAATACAACCGTCGATTTCGGCGGAGCGCCGGCGAAATACGTCCGGCTCACCGTCCACAGTGGCTGGGGCGCGCTGCCCCAGTACGGGCTGAGCGAGGTCCGGTTCTTCCAGGTCCCCGCCCACGCGCGGGCGCCGCAGCCGGCGTCGCAGGAAACGGGCGTGACGCCGGACGTCGTGCTGAGCTGGCGAGCGGGACGCGAAGCCGCACGGCATGAAGTGTACTTCAGCGCCGACGAGCAGGCGGTCATTGACGGCACGGCCCAAATCGATACGGTCACGGAGAATCGCTATCCTCTCGACGAACTCGCGATCACTCTGGGAACAACGTACTACTGGAGGATCGATGAGGTCAACGACGCCGAGAGCCCCGCTGTGTGGGAAGGCGACCTCTGGAGCTTCACCACCAGTGCATACCTCGTCGTGGACGACTTCGAGAGTTACACCGACGATGTCGACGCCGGCCAGGCCATCTTCCAAACCTGGATCGACGGCTGGACCAATGGGACCGGTTCCATGGCCAGCTATCTGGACGCTCCCTTCGTCGAGAGGATGGTTGTACACGAAGGCAGGCAGTCCATGCCGGTGTCCTATGACAACCAGGTGTCCCCGTGGTATTCCGAGATCGAACGCGCCTGGTGGGAGCCTCAGAACTGGACCTTCGGCGGCGCCGAGGCTCTGGTGCTCTACGTCCGGGGCGATGTGGGCAACGATCCCGAGACGCTGTATGTCACTGTCGAGGACGACCGTGGACGGACCGCTACCGTCACGCACCCGAACGCCGACGTGCTGACCGTCGGCGGATGGCAAGCGTGGCAGATTCCGCTGGACGCGCTCGGTGCGAACGGAGTGGATGTGACGAACGTCGCGAAATTGTACATTGGCGCAGGCGACCGAGAGCATCCGACGGCGGGCGGCGCCGGCCAATTCTATCTCGACGACATCCGGGTGGGCCTTGCAATGCCGGAGGAATGATGACACAATAGCGTTGGCCCGTGCAGCCGACACACAGACATAGGGTTTCTTTCTGAAGGAGGACTGTCATGTCGAAAAAACTGATGCTTCTCGCTTTTGCCGTGCTGTTGCCGATTCCGGCCTTTGGCGCGGTCAATCTCGGCACCGACCCGGACCTCGTCATCTACTTTTCCTACAACGACGAGTTCACGGACATGGTCATGGACCAGTCCGGCAAGGGCCGCAACGGGACCGTAGAAGGCGAGATCACATTCGAACCGCTGGGGCTCTATGGCGGGGCCGCCAAATTCACCAAGACCTCGTACCTCGACCTGGACGGCCCGAGTGTCCCGCCCGAGTACATTCCCACCTCTGCGATCACCCTGGCGGCCTGGGCCAAGTGCGAGAACACGGGCGACCATCACGCGATCTTCAACGCCCGCGCCAACGACTCGACCTGGCTGGTCCACCCCGAATTTCGTAGCGGAGGCAACTTCCGCTGGCTGCTGCGGGCCGCCGGCGGAACCGGCATGTTCGATATTCAGGCCGGCACTGTGATCTGGGATGAATGGATGCACTACGCGGGCACCTACGACAAGGCGGTCGCCAAAGGCACTCTGCACATCAATGGAGAGATCATCCAAACCGCCAACGTCACGGCGGGCGCCGAGATTGCCGGCGACTGGGGCTTGGGTGCGCGCGTTGGATACAACATCGACAACGCACGTCCCTTCACCGGTCTGATGGACGAATTCTGCCTGTTCACCAGGGCGCTGAGTCAGGAGGAGATTCAGGTGCTGATGGAGGGCATCCGTCTGACGCCGGCCGAACTGGCCAGCAATCCTAATCCCGCACACGAGGCCAACGACGTGTCGTGCCAGACGGCCCTGAGCTGGACGCCCGGCGAATACGCCGCGACCCATGACGTCTATCTGGGAACAGTGTTGGATGACGTCAACAACGCCAGCCGGACCGATCCGCGAGGTGTCCTGGTCAGTCAGGGACAGAGCGAGGCAACGTACGTGCCACAGACCCCGCTGGAATACGGCCAGATGTACTACTGGCGAATCGACGAAGTCAACGCCGCGCCCGATTCGACCATTTTCAAAGGGCTTCTCTGGAGCTTCGCCACCGAGCCGTTTGCCTACCCGGTCGAGGACATCGTCGTGACCACCAACGCGGTTTCGGCCGCCGGATCCGGGCCGGAAAAGACCATCGACGGCTCCGGGCTCAACGAAAACGATGAACACTCCACCAAGATCCCGGATATGTGGCAGGCCACACCAGGCGACGAAACCCCCGTCTGGATTCAGTATGACTTTGGCCGCACGGTGAAGCTGCACCAGATGCTCGTCTGGAACTACAACGTCGAGTTCGAGCTCGTGCTCGGGTTCGGGTTCAAGGATGTCACCGTCGAGTTCTCCGCCGACGGCGAAACCTGGACGACGCTCGGCGACGTGGAGTTTGCCCAGGCGATCGCCAAGGCCAACTACACCGCCAACACCGCCGTCGATTTCGCCGGCGCTGCTGTCCGCTCCGTGCGGCTGACCGCCAACAGCACGTGGGGCGGCATGCCGCAACACGGCCTCAGCGAGGTGCGCTTCCTCTACATTCCCATACAAGCCAGGTATCCCGAGCCGGCCGACGGCGCGACGGACGTGAGCGTCGAACCGACCCTGGCCTGGCGTCCCGGCCGGGACGCGGCGACGCACAATGTCTACTTCGGCGCCGATGCGTCGGCCGTCACCGACGGAACCGCGCTGCTCGGCTCGACGGCGGAGAATCAGCATGCGACCGAGGCGCTCGATCTCGGCACAACGTACTACTGGAGAGTCGATGAAGTCAACGACGCCGAGAGCACCCCGACATGGGAAGGCGCAATGTGGAGCTTCGTCACGCAGGAGTACTTCGTCGTCGATGACTTCGAAGGCTATACCGACAACGTCGACGCCGGCGAGACGATCTACCAGACCTGGATCGACGGATGGACCAACGATACCGGCTCCATGGTCGGGTACGTCGACGCGCCGTTCGCCGAACGGAAGATCGTCCACGACGGTCGCCAGTCGATGCCTCTGGCCTATGACAACACCGATGCGCCGCTCTACTCCGAAGCGTCCCGAACGTTTGCAGCCGATCAGGACTGGACCATCGGAGCGGCCGACACGCTGACCCTGTACTTCCAGGGCAAGGCGACCAACGCGCCCGCGACACTCTACGTGGCTTTGGAGGACAGCGCCGGGCACGCTGGCGCCGCCTCGCACTCGAACCCGGACGCGACCCTTGCGGTCGAATGGCAGGAATGGCAGATCCCGCTGAGCGCCTTTAGCTCGGCCGGCGTGAATCTGGCGAAAGTCAGCACGATCTACATCGGCGTGGGCGACCGCAACAGCCCGAGCGCCGGGGGAACCGGCACGCTCTACATCGACGACATCCTCGTCGGCCGGCCGGTCCGGTAGGCGGCATCGCAGCAACCGGCCTTGTCGCCGGACAACGCAGACCATCGCGGCGGGCCGTGGATCACGTCCACGGCCCGCCGTTGCTTTTTGTGGGCCCTCCACTTTTCACGTCCCAGGGTTTTTCTGGTTGACGGACGCACTGTCCCCGGGTATACTGTGACCCAGAGACATGGAGGGTCGTGCGGCGGCGGGATCAGCGTGGATTTTTACTTCGCATGTCGCATCACAGGAGGGATTCCCTGCTCTGGAGGAGCCCGTGGGACACGCGTGGCTCCCGGGGTATGTAGTGTACCCGTAAGGGCATATGGTAGGGGCGAATGATTATTCGCCCCTACGTGAAGGCAACGCCTTGTCCCGATGCGTCGGGATCACTACGAACCTAAGCGTCTCAACGACACGCCAGGAAGGCGCAGATAAGGAAAGGCGGAGTTGATGGCGAGACGACATCTTGATTGGCGATTGGGAATCGTTCTGATCCTTGCGACCACGATTCTTGTGACGGCCGTGTACCTTCTCCAGCGATGGGAGCGCCACACGCGCCCGTCCCAACGTCACTCCACCATCCAATCCTCCATCCGGTGACCGTAACGCAGCGATGTGGACTTATGTCCCTCCGGCCTCGGGCGGCGTTTCCGGCGGCGCAGGAAGAGACACCGGCGTGTCGGCCTCGGCGCCCTGAACGGCTCGGGCCCGTGCGTCGACGGTGCGCGGGGCATTGAGGTCGGGACCGCCTGCGGCGCCAAGTTCCTTGAACTTACGGGCCGAGACGAGGACGCGGCTTTCCATCGATCCGACCGCCTTGTTGTACGCTTCGGTGGCGCGGTCAAGGTTCCGGCCGATTTCGTCGAAGTAGCCGACAAGCACGCGAATCCGGTCGTACAGCTCCTTGCCCAGATCGCTGATCGCCTGGGCGTTCCGCGCGATCCGCTGCTGCTGCCAGCCGTACGAGACGGCGCGGAGCAGCGCGATCAGCGTCGTCGGCGTCGCGAGGATGACTTTCTTCTCGACGCCCATCTCGATCAGTCGCGGCTCCTGCTCGAGCGCGGCGCTGAAGAACATCTCGCCCGGCAGGAACATCACGACAAACTCGGGCGCCTGGGCGAACTGGTCCCAGTAGCCTTTGGCGCCGAGGTTCTGCATCTGGGTCAGCACGTGGCCCGCGTGACGCTTGAGCTGCTCTTTCCGCGTCACCTCGTCCACCGCTTCGATCGACGCCAGGTACGCATCGAGCGGCGTCTTCGAATCCACCACCACGATGCGCTCGTTCGGCAGGCGCACAATCATGTCGGGCCGGATGCGTCCGGCGCCGACCGGCGCGGACTCCTGCGTCACGAAATCGCAGTACTCCACCATGCCCGCGATCTCGACCACGCGCTTCAACTGAATCTCGCCCCAACGGCCACGCACATCGGGCCTCCGCAGCGCCGTGACCAGGTTGGCCGTCTCCCTCTTGAGGTCGGCCTCGCTCGTGGCCAGCGACTTGATCTGCTCGGTCAACGCCGCAAAACCGCTGGCGCGAGCCTTCTCGATCAGCCCGAGCTTGTCGTCGACCTTAGTCAGTGACTCCTTCAACGGCCTGACCAGCTCGTCGATGGCCTTTTGGCGTTTCTCCAGCTCGCTCTTGGCGCCTTCCTGGTACTTGTCGAGATTGGTCCTGGCCAGCTCCAGGAACTGGGTGCTGTTGCTTTTGAGGGCCTCCTGCGAAAGGGCCTTGAAGGCGTCGGAGAGCTTCTGCCGGGCCTCGTCCAGCAGAGCGAGCTTGTCCTTGGCGGCTTTCTCCTGCTCTTCGAGCCGCGTGGCCAGTCCGACGCGTTCGGCCTTCTGCGTCGAGCATTCCTGCTGCAACTCGGCGATCTGCCGGTCCCGCGTGGCGATCTGCGTCTCCAGTTCGGGAATCCTGGCGTTGCGTTCCTCCGCGACGGCGCGGGCCTGGGCCTCGGCCATGTGCTGCTGCGCCAGCGCGCCGATCCTGCGTCGAAGGAGGCTGTAGACAACCAGAGCGGCGAGGGCGGCGCCGACGATGACACTGGCGATGGCAATCAGGACGTATTCCATGAGCGGACCTGCAAAACGAACTCGATTCGCCGCGATTATACGCGCCGGGCATCCCAATGTACATCGCGATCACAAATCGGTAGGATGGTCGTGTTGCAGAGCGCGTAGCTCTGCCGTGCTGGTGGTGTGCGATGGAACGAATCGAGGCGATCCTGTTGGACTGGGGTGGCGTCCTGATCGACAATCCGGCGCCCGGACTGATGGCGTACTGCGCCGAGGCGCTGCGGGTCAGCGTCGCAGACTACCAGCATGCGCACAACCGTCACGGCGAACCCTTTCAGAAAGGCCTGATTCCCGAGGCCGTGTTCTGGCAGCGCGTCTGCGCCGACCTGCACCGCCTGCTGCCCGAGGTCCCATCGCTGTGGGGCCAGGCCTTCCGCGCGGTCTACTCGCCCAGGCCGGACGTCTTCGCCTGGGCCGGACAACTGCGACATCAGGGCTACAAGACCGCCCTGCTGTCGAACACGGAACAGGCTGCGATGGAGTTCTTCCAGGAGTTGCTATACGACGTGTTCGACGCGGCGGTCTTCTCCTGTTCTGAAGGAACGATCAAGCCGGAGCAAGAAATATACGAGGTCGCCGCACGCAAGCTCGGCCTGTCCCTGCCACAATGCGTATTCATCGACGACAAGCAGTTGTTCGTCGATGGCGCGATCCAGGCCGGAATGAAGGCGGTCCTCTACGAGAACCTCGACCAGGTCAAGCAAGCACTGAAGTCGCTCGGCGTCTGCGACGGTGCATAACTTGCCCTCAGACGAAAGGATCACCGTGGGTTTCCTGAGTCTGCTCAAGAGCAAACCTGTCGTCCTCCTGGACGGCGCCATGGGCACCGAACTGGACAAGAGTGGTCTCATGGGCCGGGGGCGGACGAATTTGGAGTCACCCGACGCCGTCGTTGAAATCCATCAGGCTTATTCCCGGTGCGGCTGCGATGCGCTGACGACCAACACGCTGACCATGAATCGCATTTATATCGAGACACACAACGTGGGTGTCTCGGTCGAGCAGGTCAATCGGGCCGGCGTCCAACTGGCCGATCGGGCCGCCGGCTGCGCCCAATACATTCTCGGCAACATGAGTTCGACGGGCCAGCTTCTGCAACCCTACGGCACGTACAGCGAGACGCAGTTCTGCGACGCGTTTCGCGAGCAGGCCAAGGTCCTGGCTGAGGCCGGAGTCGACGGCTTCCTCATCGAAACGGTTTTCGACCTGCGAGAGGCGGTCGTCGCACTGCGGGCGTGCAAGGAGGTTTCGTCGCTTCCGGCGATCGTGTCCATCGCGTTCCAGACCGAGGACAAGGGCGGGCGAACCATGATGGGCGACACCGCCGAACAGTGCGCCAGACAGCTGACCGAGGCCGGCGCCGACGTCATCGGCGCCAATTGCGGGGACCTTGACCCGAGCCAGATGGCCAAGGTCGTGGCCCTTCTCAGACAGGCCACGGACCGGCCGATCCTGGCCCAGCCCAACGCGGGCAGGCCCAAGCTCGTCGACGACAGGACGGTCTTCGACATGGCGCCGGGACCCTTTGCGGAAGGCATCGCCGAGTGCGTCCGCGCCGGCGCCCGGATCGTGGGCGGCTGTTGCGGCACGGGCCCCGAGCACATTCGCGCCGTCGCCGATATGATCCGGGCAACAAACCCAGCCGGCTCGACGCCGTGCGGCAGAAGGCAGTAACCTGCCTTGCTCTCCAGCCACTATGGGGGTGGATGTGCCGAAGGCCGGAACGCCCGTGCCAAAGGCAACCATGTGGAAAGGAGCAAATACCATGTCGCGACGAATGATGATCGGTGTAACGGGAGCAACGTTGTTGATCGCCGCTGGACTACTCCTGGCCCAACCCGGACCGGGCGGCAGACGCCGACCCGGAGGCCCGGGGTTTGGCCCCCCAGGGGGACGGGGCATGGAGAGCAAGCCGCCCTTGGCCAAAGGCCCTGTCGAGCAGAAGATCCTGGACGTGCTCGACGACATGAACCGGAACGAACGCGGCGGCAACATGAACGTGCCCATCGAAGACGGCCGCCTGCTGCGACTGCTGGCCGAGTCGATCGGCGCCAAGCACGTTGTCGAGATCGGCACCTCCAACGGATACTCCGGGATCTGGCAGGCCCTCGCGCTGAAAGCCACCGGGGGCAAGCTCACGACGTTCGAGATCGACGAGGGTCGTGCGGCGATGGCCCGGCGGAACTTCCAGCGGGCCGGCGTCCAGGACATTGTCACGCTCGTTCTCGGAGACGCCCACGAGAAGGTGGCGGACGTGGTCGGGCCCGTCGACATGGTCTTCATCGACGCCGACAAGGAGGGCTATGTGGACTACCTGAACAAGCTGCTGCCCAAGGTGCGGCCAGGTGGACTGATCGTCGCGCACAACATCACGCCCGGCATGGCCGACGCCGAGTACGTCGCCGCCATCACGACCAATCCCGAGCTGGAAACCGTTTTCTACAGCCAAGGCGGCGGCGTGAGTGTTACACTGAAGAAGCGCGCCCTGAATTAGAGCGGCCCGCGCGAAGTCGGCAGAGAACGGCACAGAAGAACAGCAGGCTCCGGTCAGGAGGACAGGAATGCCGAAAGAGGATCTGCAACGAGCGTATGGCTTGTCGACCTCGACCTACGTCGTGATCGCCAGCATGGTGGGCACAGGCATCCTGGTCTCGCCGGGCTACATGATGGCTTCGCTCGGCAACTACCCCGTCATCTTCGGGCTCTGGGCCCTCGGAGGACTGCTGGCCCTTTGCGGGGCGCTTTGCGTGGCGGAGCTGGCGGCGGCTCTGCCTCGCGCGGGCGGGGAGTACGTCTACCTTCGCGAGGCATACGGTCCGATGCCGGCGTTCCTGTCCGGCTGGACTTCGTTCTTCGTCGGCTTCTCCGCCCCGCTGGCTGTCGCAAGCTATGTCGCCGCATCCTACCTTCTGACACCATTCGGCCTCGACACGCAGGGGAATCGCTACACGCTCAAGGTCGCGGCGGCGGTCATCATCCTGGCGGTGACGCTGCCCAATCTCATTGGCCATCGCCATTCCGCTCGAACGCAGAGCCTGACCACGATTCTCAAGCTCGGGTTGTTTGCGGGGCTGGTTGCGGGCGCTGCCCTGCGGGGCACAGGCCGATTGGCGTATCTCGGACAAGGCCGCGCTCTCGGCACTGTCGGATTGGGCACGGCGGCAACCCAACTGTTCTATGTGATGTTCGCCTACAGCGGGTGGAACGCGGCCAGCTACCTGGCCGGCGAGGTCAAGAACCCCGCCCGAACGCTACCCCGGTCCCTGCTGCTCGGCACCGGCGTGGTGGTCGTGCTGTATCTGGCCCTCAATCTCGTCTTCGCCTGCGCGGTGCCGCTGACCGACGTGGGATTCGACAACGCCGAACAGGTGCCCCAACTGGCGGTCGCGAATCTGTTCGGATCCGGAATCGGCAGCGTCTTCTCCGTGCTGCTGGGATTGACGTTTCTGGCCACGGTCAGCGCCTTTGTCATCACCGGTCCGAGGGTGTACTATGCGATGGCCTGTGACGGCTTGTTCCCCGCGATCGCCGGACGCACCAGCCGGCAAGGGGTCCCCGTCCATGCCATGATTCTTCAGAGCCTTTGCGCGGTCATCATCCTGTTCGCGACGGACTTCCAGAACTTGTACCAGTATGCCGCCGTGGGCCTGTCGCTATTTGCACTGCTCTTCATCGGAGCAGTCTATGTTCTGCGCTGGCGACAGCCGGAAATGGAAAGGCCCTTCCGCATGCCCGGCTATCCGCTCACCCCGGCGATCTTCATGGCGGTGACGCTGTTCATGGCCGTCTACGCCTTCAAGCAGTGGCGAACCCCGTCGCTCTGGAGCGTCGGCAGCATCCTTCTGGGCATCCCGGTCTACTACATCTGGGGGTTCGCCCGTCGTCGGCTGGACGCGATGGGGCAAACCAGGCGATCCGTCAATTGACGTGGGCAATGCGAAGGTCGGAAGGCTTGTGACGAGGTGCCGTGCGCGCAGATCGTGCGGGGCGCCGGCACTACTGGACGTCGCGAGGAAGATGAACGGCTTCGGGAGAGATGTCGAACTTGCGGCACAGCGATTCCAGCAGCATCTCCAGCCGCTTCAACTGGTAATCGGTCGGTAGCGACGAAACGCCGTTTCCCACCAGGCATATGCGGATCGTCTGCTCGTCGCCCCGCCATGCGGCAGCGGGCCGAATCCGACATTGGCTCAGCCAGTTCTCCGTGGTCTGGATCTCGCCGTCGCCGGCGCCGACGCCGTTGCCGACGAGGAAATGGCAATCCAGATCCGCCGGATTGGTCAGCCCTCGAACGGTCGCCAGACGTTGAATGTTTCCGCCTTTGGTCCCGCTGAAAGCGATGTCGATGCTGCTCCAATGACTCCGCGATGAGTCGATCCTGCATCGCAGCGCGTGATCGACGGAGTCGAGTCGGTAGTAGGCAGACAAACAGAACAGAGGTTTGGAAGGGGGATTATCCCCGAGGGCCATCAACACGACCGCACCGGTCGTCATGGAGATCAGCAGTGCGGCTAAGACCTTAACTACCCTTGGCTGGTTCGACATCCGTCTTCGACTACTTCCCACATGTCCATCCGGGTGTTGCACCCTACACCCTGCAAGTTGAGCAGGTTCACAAAAGGGCCTGCTTCTTATATACCACTACATCGACTCTTGCCAGCGTGTTACTTCAAAATTTCTGCGAATTTGCCCAGGCTACACCTGCGTGACATTCAGTTTGTCTCTCGGCTTGCCGAAAAGAAGAAGGTGAAGCCCGGCGTGCGGTCGCCGGAACACCTTGACCATCACCGGCGGCCGGACTACAGCGCGCAGCTTCCGGCAGGCGCCGCGAGGCTCGACCTCGTCGTTTCATGGATGTCACCGTGGCGTCGAATGCGCGGCTCGCAATGGAAAAAGGAGCGTCACAGTGTCACACTGGCGATGTTTATCGGCCGAAGAGATCTCCCAGCTCACCACGCAGGGTTGCTTCTGTGAGGATTGGTCGCGCGTTCAGGTAGCCGAAGAGTTCCGGCCCGACCGCGTCCGCGACGCGCACTTCTCCGGAAACGTAAAATTGGGCAAGTTCGACGGTTACGTCTCGTTCTTTGGCGGCGTCCGCAAACCCACCGGGGTCTATCGCGTCACGCTTCATAACTGCATCGTCGGCGACAATGCCTACCTCGGCCACGCGCGCAGCTACATCGCCAATTATCTCATCGAAAACGACGTGGTGATCGACAACGTTGACCTGCTGGCCGTCGAAGGAGACTGTTCGTTCGGCAACGGCAAGGCCGTGTCGGTTGTCAACGAAGGCGGGGGGCGGGAAATTCCCATCTACGATCGTCTTTCGGCGCACACCGGCTACATCCTGGCCTTCTATCGGCATCGGCCCGCGGCGATCGGGAGACTCCAGGAGATGATCCGGCAGTACGCCGCGTCTGTAACGTCGTCGATGGGGCGCATTGGACGAGGGGCCCGGATCACGAACTGCGGCATTCTCAAGAACATCAAGGTCGGGCCGGCCGCCGTCATCGAGGGCGCCAATCGACTGGAGAACGGCTCGATCAACAGCAGCACCGAAGACCCGGTTTATATCGGACCCGGCGTCTATGCCGAAGACTTCATCGTCGCCAGTGGAGCGAAGATCACCGACGGAGCCATCCTCTGCGACTGCTTCGTCGGACAGGGCACGGTTCTGGCCAAGGAGTATTCGGCCGAGAACTCGGTCTTCTTCGCCAATTGCGGCGGCTTTCACGGCGAGGCCTGTTCGATCTTCGCCGGACCGTACACGGTGACGCACCACAAGTCCACGATACTGATCGCCGGGCTGTTCTCGTTCGTCAACGCCGGAAGCGGAACCAATCAGAGCAACCACCACTACAAGCTCGGGCCCGTCCACCAGGGCGTCGTGGAACGCGGCTGCAAAACCGCCAGCGACTCGTACATGCTCTGGCCCGCCAAAGTCGGCGCCTTCACGGTGGTCATGGGCCGGCACTACCGCAACTCCGATACCTCCGATCTGCCCTTCTCCTACCTCATCGAGAGCGAGGATCAGACCGTTCTGGCGCCCGGCGTCAACCTGCGCAGCGTAGGAACGGTCCGTGACGCTCGCAAGTGGCCACATCGCGACCGCCGCAAAGACTCCAAGAAGCTGGACCACATCAATTTCAAGCTGCTCAGCCCGTTCACCATCCAGAAGATGATCAACGGCCGCGACCTGCTCGGTAAGCTCAAGGCCACCTCCGGTCCGACCAGCGACTACTTCACCTACCACAGCGTCAAGATTCCCAGTGCCGCTCTCGAACGCGGCATCACCCTTTACCAGACCGGGATCGACAAGTACCTCGGCAACTGCCTGCTCAAGCGCCTCGAAGGCCGGCAACTGCGGTCGCAGGACGACCTGCGGGCAGCGCTGCGACCGGATACCGACGTCGGACAGGGCAGGTGGATCGACTTGGGCGGCATGTTCGCCCCGGAGCAGACCCTCGAGCAGTTGCTCGACGACATCGAGAGCGGCCGAATCGATACGCTCGACCAACTCGAAGCCCGATTCGCGTCCATCCACGAGAACTATCCCACCTACGAATGGACGTGGGCCGCCGAGGTGATCGCCGGGCAGACCGGCAAAGCCATCGACGCTCTGACGCCCGAGGACATCATCGCCCTGACGAACCGCTGGAGAGAAGCGGTTTTGGACCTCGACCGCCAGCTCCACACAGACGCCAGGAAGGAATTCGCCGCGACCGTTCAGATCGGCTTCGGCCTTGACGGGGATCAAGAAGTCCGGCGAAAGGACTTCGAGGCGGTGCGGGGCTCGTTCGAGGCCGACAACTTTGTTGGAGAGATCGAAAAGCACATGGCGGCAAAGAACGCTCTGGCCGATGAGTTGATCCGCCGGATCGAGCCACTGCGAGGCCAAGTGTAGCCGATCCCCCGCAGAACTGTAGGGTGTGCACCGCACACCTTTCCTCTGTCGAGTTGGTGTGCAATGCACACCTTACGAGTCTTTGCTGTTCCGCACAGCCGACAGGCGGCGAAAATCAGTTTCCCGTCGGCGCCGAAGTCGCAGGCGCTACAGTCGTTGGCGCCGGCCTGGGAGCGGGCGGCTCAAAGCCCGGCGCATACACGATCGTCGCCGTGTCCTTCAGACCCTCGACATACTCCTGAAAGGCCTGTTGCTTCTTCTGGTTGCTCAGTCTCTGGATGATGCCCGCCTTCGCCTCGTCGAGCGAAACCGTTTGCGCATCCGTGTGCTCGGTCGTCTTGATGACGTGGTAGCCGTACTGGGTCTCCACTACGTCGCTGACCTCACCCGGCTTCAGGGCGAACGCCGCATCCCCGAACGGCTTGACCATCCTGTCCCGCCCGAACGTGCCCAGGTCGCCTCCCTTGGTCTTCGACGGGCAGCTCGAATTCGCCCTGGCCAACTCGGCAAAGTCAGCCCCGCCCTTGACTTGCGCCAGCAGCGCCTCGGCTTTTGCCTTGGCCGCCGCTTTGGCTTCGTTCGGATCGGCCGCGTTGGGGTCCGGAGAGATGAGGATGTGGCTGGCGCGAACCGTCTCGGGCTTCACGAATTCCTTCGGATGCCCCTCGTAGTACGCCTGTGCATCGGCATCGTTGACGTCGATCTTGCCGGCCCACTGGGTCTCCATGAACTTCTGGCGTGCCAGACCCGTCCGGTATTGCGTCTTGAACTCGTCGAAATTGCCTCCTTGCGACTCGACCATTTCCTGGATCTTTTCGACGGTGATCGGTGGGTTCTCCTGGGCGCCGCGTTCGGCAATATAGGCCAGCGCCTCGGCCTCCGTCACCTCGATGTGGGCCGCCTTGACCTGCTGGTCGAGCAGGGTCTGCTTGACGAGCGAGTCGAGGGTATTCTGCCGGATCGTCTTCTTGAACTGCTCGAGATACGCCGGCGGCAGGTTCCCCACCTGCGCCCCGGCTGCCTTGACCTGCCGTTCGACGGCCTCATCCACCTGCCCTCTGGTGATCTTCTCTCCGTTGATCGTGACGGCCACCGCATTCGGATCGGCCTTCGGCTCCGGCTGGGCCGCGACCGGTTCGAGCGTGCTGGGTGCAGGCGTCGCCGGCGCCTGGTCGGTGGCGTTGACCGCCGCCTGGTCCGCGTCCGGCGTCCCGGAATCCTTCTTCCCGCAACCAACCACGCCGAGGACGAAAACAAGCGCCAAGCCCACCGCGAAGGCGACGACGTTGAGGCTCCTGCATTCTGTCATACTCTTCATAAACATCTCCAAGACAAGACTGTTGTCCATTCTGATCGATGATGGCGACAGGCTCAATACCCGCTGAGGAAGGCCATGTGGGGCCTATTGTTTCACAGACCCGCAGGCAAGTCAAGAAATTCACTCCTCTTAGACGACCGTGTGTGTGTCCAGACTCCAGGGCACCGGCATTTCTGCGCCGTTGACGCGACCGGGCGGCCGCCTCGTCCGCCGGAGGGGGTTTTCGCGAACGACGGATGAAGGCGCCGTGTACGAGCGACGCACGCCGCCGTCCGCGGCGCCCTGTCGCGTTTTTTTCTTTCGAAGAAGACACTTTTCTATTGACTAATTCAATTGTTTAGTTAAACTATGTGAATGAAGTGTTGTTGCGAAAGGGCCGGCGCATGAAGAAAAGGATACGAAAGGACGCGCAGGAAACGCGGGGACGCCTGTTGGCGGCGGCGGCCGAGGTCTTCGCCGAGAAGGGGTTCTGGGAAGCGACGCACGCGGAGATCTGCGAGAAGGCCCAGGCCAATACGGCGTCGGTGAACTACCACTTCGGCAGCAAGGAGAACCTGTACGTCGAGGCGTGGAAGGACTGTCACGCCGAATCGATGAAGGCTCACCCGCCGGACGGCGGCGTGTCGCCCGATGCACCGCCGGAGAAGAGGCTCTACGGCCGGATTCTGGCCTTCATGCACCGAATCGCCGACCCGGACAACCACGAGATCGAAATCGTCCATAAAGAAATGGCCAATCCCACGGGGCTCCTGATGCACGCGATGCATTCCACCATCGAGTCCGAACGTCAGACCACGCTGGCCCTCGTCCGGGAATTGCTGGGCGAGAACGCGAGCGAGCAAGCGGTGTGTCTTTGCGAAATGAGCCTGATGAGCCAGTGTTTCGGCCCGATGCTGCACTTGCGGCGGGGCAAGATGCCGCCCGGCGCGCCGCGTCCGCCCGCCCCGCTCGCCGAATTGAGCGTCGAGCAACTGGCCGATCACATCGTGCAATTCACTCTGGCGGGAATCCGAGGGATTCGCGAGAACCTCAACAATCCCAAGAAGAGCAGCAAGAGACGACGTTCGCGCAGGGGTGAATGACTATTCGCCCTTGCTCCAGACAGGAGTAATCCATGCGTGTTGCATTCAAGGCAGGTTTCGTCAAGCGGTCGTTGCAGCGGTATGGGGTAGTGGCGATGGTGCTGCTGGCCGGCTGCAAGGTCGGGCCCGACCACACTGAGCCCGAACTCCCTGCGTCGGCGGCCTGGCACAGCGAGCTGGCGGAGGGTCTGACCGCCGCACCGACGGACCCCGACGTGCTGGCATCATGGTGGACGACGCTGGGCGATCCGCAATTGTCCGGCCTGATCGAGCGCGCCGTGGCGGGCAATCTGGACCTGAAGACCGCACAATCTCGGATTCGAGAATCGCGGGCGCGGCGGAGCATCGCCAAGGGCGCGATGTTTCCGACCCTGAACGCCTCCGGCTCGGCCACGTCGAGACGGACCGACACAAACGTGGGCTTCGACTCACACGGCGAGGTCTACTCGGCCGGCTTCGACGCGGGCTGGGAGCTGGATCTTTTCGGCGGAGTCCGTCGGTCCATCGAGGCGGCCCAAGCCGACCTGGAGGGCACCGAGGAGAATCTGCGCGACGTGCTCGTCTCCCTGCTGGCGGAAACGGCGCTGAACTACGTGGAGGTGCGAACGTTTCAGTCGCGCCTTGCGGCGGCGCAGGCGAGCCTGGCGACGCAGAGCGAAACCTACGAGCTGACCGCGTGGCGATCGCAGGCGGGACTCGATGACGAGCTGGCGGTGTACCAGGCCCGGTACAATCTCGAGAGCACGCGTTCTCAGATCCCCACGCTTCGCGCGGGACTGGAAGAGGCGATGAACCGCCTGGCGGTGCTGCTGGGCGAGGCGCCGGGCAACCTTCATCGCGAATTGGCCGAACCACGGGCGATTCCGCTGCCGCCGGACGAGATCGCCGTCGGTGTGCCGGCCGATACGCTGCGACGACGTCCCGATGTGCGGCGCGCCGAGCGGGAGCTGGCGGCCCAGACGGCGCGCGTCGGCGTCGCCACGGCGAACCTGTATCCGCAACTGACGCTGAACGGCTCGATTGGATTGGAGACCACGTCGCTGCGCGATCCCTTGTCGGAGCGGACCTGGACCCTCAGCGGCGGCCCGCGTCTCTCGTGGCCCATCTTCGATCCGACCATCCGCCCGAACATCGAGGTGCAGTCGGCTCTCCAGGAGCAGGCCCTGATCCAATACGAGGCGACGGTCCTGGCGTGCCTGGAAGAGGTCGAGAATGCCCTGGTCGCCTACGGCCAGGAATTGCAGCGACGGGACAATCTGCGGCAGGCGACCGAGGCGGCGCAGGCGGCGGCTTCGCTGGCGCAGTACAAGTATCAGGCGGGCCTGACGGATTTCAGCAACGTCCTCGACGCGGAGCGCTCGCTCCTGTCGTTCCAGGACCAGTTGCACCAGAGCGATGGGACTGTGACATCCAACCTGATCCGGCTCTACAAGGCGCTCGGCGGCGGATGGACTTCGTTGGCGGTGGTCCCGGAGCCGAAGACCGCGAAACAGCATTGAGAATTGGAGAGAGCGAATGAGTGCGAAATCCCATGCACAATCCGATATCGCCGAGACGCTGGGCGTTGGCCACGCCGCACGTCGCGGCAGACGCTTGAAACGATGGCTGCTCGTCATCCTCCTGATCGTCGCGGTGGTCGCGGTCCTGGCCATGCGAAAGAGATCGAGCCCGTCCGGAGTAGTGCGTTTCGAGGCCCAGGAGATCCGGCGAGGCAACCTGGTCGTTCTCGTCACCGCCACCGGCACGCTGGAGCCTACCAACCAGGTCGAAGTGGGCAGCGAGATCTCGGGCATCGTCAAGAGCGTCGAGGCCGACTACAACGACAAGGTGAAGGTCGGCCAGGTCCTGGCCCGGCTCGACACCTCCAAGCTCGAGGCCCAGGAGACGCAACACAAGGCCGCTCTCGAAGCGGCCAAGGCCAGGGTCCTCCAGGCCAAGGCAACCCTCAGCGAGACGCAAACGAAACTCGCGCAGCTTCAGCGCGTACGCGAGCTGAGCGGCGGGAAGGTGCCGTCACAGACCGAATTCGACGCGGCCCAGGCGGCGTTCGAGCGGGCCAAGGCTGACGACGCCAGCGCCGCCGCCGCCGTCGCCCAGGCCCAGGCCACCCTCGAAGCCACTCAGACGGACATCGGCAAGGCCGTGATCCGTTCGCCGATCGACGGGGTCGTGCTGACGCGCAGCATCGAGCCGGGTCAGACCGTGGCGGCCGCGTTCCAGGCCCCCGTGCTCTTCACCCTGGCGGAAGACCTGACTCAGATGGAGCTGCACGTGGACGTCGATGAGGCTGACGTCGGCCAGGTGAGGGAAGGCCAGGACGCGGAGTTCAACGTCGCCGCCTATCTGGATCGGCTCTTCCAGGCCAAGATCGTGCAGACCCGCTTCGGGTCCCAGACCGTGGACGGCGTGGTCACCTATGAAACCGTGCTGGAGGTGGACAACGCCGACCTGTCGCTGCGTCCCGGCATGACCGCGACGGCGAATATCACGGTCCACAAAGTCGAGAACGCGCTGCTGGTCCCCAACGCGGCCCTGCGGTTCTCGCCACCTGCGCAGGAGCAGAAGCAGTCTTCTCGCGGCCTGGTGGGCATGTTGCTGCCGCGGCCCCCGCGTTTTGACATGCCGCAGGAAACGGTGGACACGAACAAGAGACAGCAGACGGTGTGGGTCCTCCGGGAGGAGCAGCCGGTGGCGGTGCCCGTGACCATCGGGGCCTCGGACGGGATCATGACGGAAATCGTCTCGGGCGAACTGACGCCGGGAATGTCGGCAATCGTCGACACGATCAATCCAGGAAGACCAGCATGACAGCCTCCACCGAAACAAGCCGTACGCCTTTGATCGAGCTTCAGGGCGTCACCAAGGTCTATGGCGAGGGCCAGGCGGCCATGCAGGCCCTGGCCGGTATCGACCTGCGCATCGAACAGGGTGACTTCGTGGCGATCATGGGCCACAGCGGCTCGGGCAAGTCCACCTGCCTGAACATCCTCGGCTGTCTGGACTCGCCCACCAGTGGCTCGTATCGCTTTCGGGGCGTCGAGGTCTCGCAACTGACCCGTGACCAACGGGCGAAGCTGCGCCGCTTCTACCTGGGCTTCGTCTTTCAGGGCTACAACCTTCTGAAGCGCACCACCGCGATCGAGAACGTGGAGCTGCCCCTGATCTATCGCGGCGTGCCCACGCGCGAGCGGCACCAGATCGCACGCCGGACCCTGGCGTCCGTGGGACTGGAGGGCTGGGAATCACACAGCCCCAGCGAGCTGTCCGGCGGCCAACAGCAGCGCGTCGCCATTGCCCGCGCCATCATCGCCGGCCCCTCGGTGCTGATGGCCGACGAGCCCACCGGCAATCTGGACACCGCGCGCAGCGAGGAGATCATGGACCTGCTGTGCCGGCTGAACCGCGAGGACGGCATCACCATCGTCATGGTCACGCACGAGCAGGACATGGCGCACTACGCCAAGCGAATCGTCCACTTCAAGGACGGCCGAATCGAATCCGACCAGCAGAACGGGAGGGCCGACTGATGCTCTGGAACACACTGCTACTGGCCTTGCGAGAGATCAAACGCAATGTCATGCGGTCCTTCCTGACCGTGCTGGGCATCGTCATCGGCGTGGCGTCCGTGATCACCATGGTGACCCTGGGCAACGGGGCGACGCAGCAGGTGACCACGCAGATCGCCAGCCTGGGCAGCAACCTGCTCATGGTCACGCCCGGCCGGCGCATGGGCCCCGGCTCGGCAGGTTCCTCTCCCGCCTTCAAGGTCGAAGACGGCGAGGCCATCGCCCGGGAGATCGCGTCGGCCGCCCTGGTGGTTCCTGTGGCGAGCCGATCCACCAGCGCCATCTTCGGCAATCAGAACTGGTCCACCACGGTGACCGGCACCACCAACGCGTTCCTGGAGCTTCGCAGCATGAGCTTGCACAGCGGGCGTTCCTTCAGCGACAGCGAGGCCCGGGCGGGGGCCGCGGTCTGCGTGATCGGCCAGACCGTTCGCGAGAAGCTCTTCGGCAGTCAAGACCCCATCGGCAGCCGGATCCGTCTCGGCGCGCTGTCGTTTCAGGTCATCGGCCTGTTGGAGGCCAAGGGCCAGAGCACCATGGGCCAGGACCAGGACGACACCGTCCTGCTGCCCCTGCGCACCTTCCAGCGGAGAATCTCGGGCAATCAGGACGTCGGCATGATCCAGGTCTCCATCCGGGAAGGACAGCCCACCGAGAAGGCCCAGCGCGACATCCGTCTGCTCATGCGAGAGCGTCGCCGCCTCGCCGTAAGCGAAGAGGACAACTTCAACGTGATGGACACCAAGGAGATCACGCGCATGCTCACCGGCACCACGCAGGTGCTCACCGGTCTGCTCGGGGCCGTTGCGGCGGTCAGCCTGCTGGTCGGCGGGATCGGCATCATGAATATCATGCTCGTCTCCGTCACCGAGCGCACGCGCGAGATCGGCACCCGCCTGGCCATCGGCGCGCTGGAGCGCGAGGTGCTCATGCAGTTCCTCGTCGAGGCGGTGGTGCTGTCCTCTTCAGGCGGGCTGTTCGGAATCCTGCTGGGTCTCGGGGCCTCCTTCGGCCTAAAGAACCTCTTGCAGGTTCCCTTCGTCTTCAATCCGGGCATCGCGATCATCGCGTTCTTGTTCTCGGCGGCGGTCGGAGTCCTCTTCGGCTACTTCCCGGCCCTCAAGGCCGCTCGTCTCGACCCCATCGAAGCCCTGCGTCACGAGTGACAGTACGCGCCGGCTATCTACGCGATGGCGAACCAGCAGGCGTTTTTAGAAGCTCCGCAAGAATGGTGCGATGGCAATGGCGCGCATCCTTGCAGCTACACAGGAGCGTGACCGTCCGTGTCTTCGCCAGCGTCGCCAGTCCCGCGATCTTGTCCTCCTGACTCTTCAGGGCCTTGATGTAGTCTCGTTGGAACTGAGGCCATCCGATGCGCTTGCTCTTCCATCGCTCGATGAGTTCCGGCGGCGTGCCGAGTTCCTTCTGCCAAACGTCGATCTTGTCCTTCGCCACACCCCGCGGCCAGTAGTGCATCACCAGGACGCGGTATCCATCCGACGCCTCTGCCGGTTCGTAAATCGACTTCGTCTTGACCACGGCATCCTCCCATCATCGCGGTGTTTGTGCTTCGACCTCGATCGCCTTGGGAAACAGGATGTTGTTCTCGAGGTGAATGTGCTCGTGCAGGTCCGACTCCATCTCGCGGAGGCCGTCGTAGAGAGCTCGAAACGTCTCGCAAGCATCCTCCGGCAGCCGGAAGTCCGACGTGATCGCCCGTATCCGGGCGAGGATCTCGCCCGCCTGCTCGTGCTCGAACTCCATCTGGCCGATGGGATTGGCGACCGTGCCGCAATGCATCTCCGGGACCGGACCTCCACCCTGCTGCCAGGCCTCGATCTGGCGGATGAACGGAAACAGAATTTGTTCTTCCTTGGCCAGGTGCAATTCGATATCGGTCCGGAGCGCGATGAGGCTGCGCTGGAGCTGTTTGAGCATGTCACCATGTCGCTGCGCATGCGCCCGGAGCGTTTTGTCCAGCAGACCGACCAGGCGTGGCAGTTGCTCTCTCATGAAGACGTGGTGCGTCCGCTCGATGTAGTCCGCCAGTTCGGTCGCAGATGCCGCCGCCCAGTCCTCGGCGGAATCGCTGCTGCGGCCGGCCTCCAACGCTCGATCCAGTTCGGCCAGGACCTGATCGACGGAAACCCCGGCGTGCTGTGCGGCCTGGGTCAGGGACGTCTTGCCCCCACAGCAGTAGTCGATGCCCAATCTCTCCAGAACCACGCGGGTTTCGGGATGCGTGACGACGATATCTTTGACGGCCGTGTTGCCGGTGAAACCAGCGGTCATGAGAATTCTCCTTTCGGTCGTGATCGTTCACTTCGCGCCGGCGGAGATCATCCGTCGCAGCGGCCGCCAAAAGGCCAGTCCTTCTCTGTCCCGATCGAAGGCATCGCCGCGTACTTCCGACCCCGAGCGGCCGAGGTTAGTGAATACTGACTCCTGCGGTCTGGTACGTCGTTGTCCGGCGCGCGGTTCGGCGGCTTCTTTCTGATGCAGGGCGCTGCTCCCCGGATGGTGGATCTACCGGTCGGTTTTGCAGCGTTGGGTCCAGGCGCGGAGGGCCTGGACGGAGGTGGTCAGGGTTCTGATGCCTCCGGCGTCGAGGAAGGCGTCAGTGGGGACTTCGAGAGTGATCCGCTCGTCGAAGCCGTGGTCGATCAGCAGCTTGATGAAGTCCCGCCACGGCACGGTGTTGTAGATCAGTGGCTGGTGGTCGCCTTCGTTGACGTCGTGGCAGTGGACGTGGCCGACGCGGCCCAGCACCGCCGGCGGGGGTTCCATCGGGCACCCGAAGCTGCGTGCGTTCCAGTACGCATGGCCGAAGTCCCAGCAGATGCGGACATCGCTCTGCGTCGCAATCTCCAGCAGCTCGTCGTAACGGTCGCCAATGCGCTGGATCGGCTCGTCGGGGTTCGGGCGAATCTGTAGCTCGACCGTCACGCTGACTTCCGAGGCGTTCCGACGGCACCAGTCGCGGGCCCACGCAAAGAAGGCGATCGAGCGCTCGACGAGGTGCGGGCGGACGTCGGCGGAGGTGCCCGCCGCACCGTGAATGTTCACGAGCGTGGGCGCCTGCTGGCGCTGCGCGATCTGGGCGGCGTGCGAGAGAAACCGCTCGTGGAGAAGCCGGCAGGGGTTGTCGCCGCTGTCGCAGAAGTGCGCCGGGTTGAAGACGCTGCCCTCGGAATACGGGTGCAACGTCACCTGCAACCCCGCGTCGATGCAGCGGGCGACGTGCTCGCGCAGGGCCTCCGGCTGCGTCTGTGGCCCGATGGGCGTTTCGGCCAGCTCGACGCCCAGCTCGCGCAGGAACGGCAGAATCTCCCGCCCGCCGTACAACCGCCGGTAGCCCTCGTCCTGCGCAAAGCCGATATCCAGTTTCAATCCGATCAGCATCGGAGCATTATGCCGATCTTCCCGCCCAGATCAAGTCGGACCTTGCGACCGTCGTGCTGAGCCAGAACCTCCACACATGGCGTGACCGCGCGGGAAGGAGAAAAGCCAACGGTCGGATTCGAACCGACAACCCCTGGTTTACAAAACCAGAGCTCTACCGTTGAGCTACGTTGGCACAAGGACAGCATTATAAGCGACTCGGGTCCGTCCCGTCCAGCCGGAGATTCAGACTGCGCCGCCTCGACCGCGCCTGCCCGCATGACGCTCCTTGGCGAGCGAGGCCGCTCGCCCCGCGCTTGGGGAAATGGGCTTGCGGATGGGGGCGGGGTGTCTTAGGATGCGCGGGTATGGCACTGGGAATCGATCTGCGATAAGGAAGAGCCATGGCGGACGACAAGCTGCGCATCTACGAGAATCCGACGTTTGTGAATCCCCGGCTGGTCGTCGGGTTCTCCGGGTGGATGGACGGAGGCGACGTCTCGACGGGGACGATCCGCATTCTGGCGGAGAAGCTGGGGGCCCGGCGGTTTGCGGAGATCCAGCCGGAGGGCTTCTACATCTACAGCTTCCCGGGGGCGATGGAGCTGACCGCGCTGTTCCGGCCGCACTGCCGCATTCAGGGCGGGCTCGTGCGGGCGTTCGATCTGCCGGACAACGCGTTCTTCGGCGCGCCCGACAGCGACGTGATCCTGTTTCTGGGCAGGGAGCCGAACCTGGCGTGGCACGACTTCGCGGATTGCATGTTCTCGCTGTGTGACACATTGGGCGTGAAGATGATCTACTTCGTCGGCAGCGTCTCGGGGCTGGTGCCGCACACGCGCGATCCGCATCTGTTCTGCTCGGTGAGCAGCGAGTCGATGAAGCCGGTGTTCGCGGCGTACGGCATCCGGTTCAGCGACTACGAGGGGCCGGCCAGTATCGTGACATACCTGACGGCGCGGGCGCAGGAGCGCGGCGTCCAGATGGTCAGTCTTGTGGCGACGGTGCCGGCGTATGTGCAGGGAGGCAATCCGAAGTGCATCGACGTGGTGGTGCGGCGGGTGGCGGGCCTGCTGGGCCTGGAGCTGCGCCTCGACGATCTGCGGACGGCCGCCGATGACTTCGAGCGCCGGCTGACCGACGTGGTCAACGAGCAGCCGGAGCTGGCCGAGACGGTCACCAAGCTCGAACAGGACTACGACAACGAGATCTTCAACAATCAGATGACCGATCTGAAGCAGTGGCTCCACCAGAAGGGCGTTCGCCTGGACTGAGCCGCGCCACGACGACAAGGAGGATTCTGCCATGTCATTCTCACCGTGTTTGCGAAGAATGTCACTGGGCCTGCTCGGCGCCATCGCATTGAGCCTCGGCCTGGCCGCGCCGGCCACATCGGCCGAAGTCGTCGGCCGCCCCGACGAGACTCCCGAGCAGCGCGACGCCCGCATGAAGTGGTGGCGCGAAGCCCGCTTCGGCCTGTTTATTCACTGGGGCGTGTATGCCGTGCCGGCGGGGACGTACAAAGGGCAGCAGATTGGCGGGATCGGGGAATGGATCATGAACCGGGGCAAGATCCCGGTGGCGGAGTACAAGGCGTTCGCCAGGCAGTTCAACCCGGTCAAGTACGATCCGGACGCGTGGGTGCGGCTGGCGAAAGAGGCGGGCATGAAGTATATCGTGATCACGTCGAAACACCACGACGGCTTCGCGCTGTTCGACTCGAAGGCGACGGACTGGGACGTGGTGGACGCGACGCCGTACGGCAAGGACCTGCTGGCGCCGCTGGCCGAGGCCTGCCGCAAGCACGGCCTGCGCCTCGGCTTCTACTACTCGCAGGCGCAGGACTGGAACCACCCGGGCGGCGCGGCGGCCGGCGGCCACTGGGACCCGGCTCAGGATGGTGACATGGACGCGTACCTTCGCAACATCGCCGTCCCGCAGGTGCGCGAGATCCTCTCGAACTACGGCAAGCTCTCGGTGCTCTGGTGGGACACGCCGACCGACATGACCAAGGAGCGGGCCGAGATGCTGCTGCCCCTGCTCGATCTCCAGCCGGGCATCATCACGAACAACCGCCTCGGCGGCGGCTACGCGGGCGACCTGAGCACGCCGGAGCAGCGCATCCCCGCCACCGGCACGCCCGGCCGCGACTGGGAAACCTGCATGACCATGAACGGCACCTGGGGCTACAAGAGCTACGACCACAACTGGAAGCCGACCGAGACGCTGATCCGCAACCTCGTCGACATCGCCAGCAAAGGCGGCAACTACCTGCTCAACGTCGGGCCCACCCCCCTGGGCGAGATCCCGCCGCCCAGTGTCGAGCGGCTCCAGGAGATCGGCAAGTGGATGAAGGTCAACGGCGACTCGATCTACGCGACCACCGCCAGCCCGTTCTCGCGGCTGGCCTGGGGCCGCTGCACCAAGAAGGTCGGCGACGAGCGCACCACGCTCTACCTGCACGTGTTCGAATGGCCCGCCGACGGCAAGCTGCTGGTGCCGGGTTTGCGGAACAACGTCCGCCGCGCCCGCCTGCTGGCCAACGACGAACGGCTCGATGCGACGAACACGCCGGAAGGCGTCGTCATCGACGTGCCCGCCAAGCCGCTCGATCCGATCGACACGGTGATCGTCCTGCGCGTACGAGGCGAGCTCGATATCGAAAAGGTCCTGCCGACCCAGGCCAACGACGGCACGATGGCCCTGCCCGCGCCGCTGGCCGAAATGCACAGCGAAGGCGGCTCCGGCCCGCAGGTCGAGGACATCGGCGGCAAGGCCAGCATCGGCTACTGGACCAACGACCGCGCATGGCTGAGCTGGCAGTTCAAGATCGCCAAGCCCGGCACGTTCGACGTCCTCGCCGAGATCGCCACCACGGCGAGCGCCAGCAAGTTCGAGATCGCTGTCGCCGGCGAGAAGCTCGCCGCCCAGGCGCCGAACACCGGCGACTATCGCAAGTTCGAGACAGTCATGCTCGGCCAAGTCCGCATCGCCAACGCGGGCGACTGCGCGCTGACCATCAAGCCCGTCCGCGGCCAGTGGAGCCCCATCAACCTCCGCTCGATCGTGCTCAAGCCCGCGCAGTAGATGCGTGAAGCGTCGTGCGTGAAGCGTGAAACGTTACTGCACCGTGCCGCTGCCCCACGCGGGGGCACGTTCGTTTGTAGTGACGCCGTCAGGCGTTAGCAGGCGGGGTGGCAGCCTCAAACGCGCAGCGTTTGGGGATGGCTTCCCACATAGGATGTCCTGGTATCGTTGCCACAACCAGGTCCACCATCCCCAAGCCCTTCGGGCTTGAGGCTGCCACGCGCCTCCATATCATGAAGTAGACTTGCGGCGTGCGTCGTTCTTCTTGCCCCTTTTGCCGCCGGAAATGGCGCGCGCCTTCTTCCTGGGCGTGGTCTTCTTCGCCTTTGCCCGCCTGCGTCTGCGCTTTGGCTCTTCACTGGGCCCGGCCGCCTTCGCCTCGGCGCGGACCTGGGCTCGCCGCTCCTCCGGCCATTCCTCGGGGAAGTTCAGGTTGGCGAATTCGCCGAAGATCTCGACCGCCTTGCGATCGTATGCCCGCGCCGCCTCAGCCTCGTCCTCGAAGTAGCCCATCCAGAAACGGACGCCCTCGACCCGCAGCAGGGCGTACCATTTGCGGCGCGCCTTACTGTAGCCGACGCCCTTGAACCTGGAAGCCGACTTCATGTGCTTGCCTTTGTTGCGCATGTTCTCCCGGCGCGTGCACATCCGTAGATTGCCCCGCCGGTTGTCGAGCTTGTCACAGTTGGCATGATCGATCAGCGTCCCTTCAGGCGGGCGCATGATCTCGCGATGCATGTAGAGTCTTCTGCCCTTCTCCTGCCTCATGGCGTAACCGGTGTGGAGACGCCAGTTATACCGGCTGAGCCACTCATAGTCGGCGGCGTCCACGAGCGCGTAGTGACCGCCGCTGAGCGGAATGCGTTTCACGCCGCCTTCGGGCTGGACGTGCCTGGGCCGGAAATTGCAGCACGGCACGCCCGGCACGTCCCGCAGCTCGCCCGGCCAGTTTGGATGGTTCGCACACATCGGCACCAGCGTCCGACCCATGAACAAGTCCCGCAGCCATCGCTCCGGATCGACCCACACGTACACGCAGTCGTAACAACTCCGCTTGGCCATGATCGCCTCCTTTCCCGCGTCCCGCGCGATCCACGTCGCTATCCATTCATCATCATACGCATGTTATTTGGTTGTATGCTAACACAACCTCGCGTGCCTGTCCACCAGAAAAATCCGATATTTTCTTCGGCGAGGCCGGCAGGGCAGAACACCCAACCGCTCCGCCCAAAACCGCCACACCGAAGCCCCCTGCCAACCACAAGCATCGAATTGGCAACGCTTTACGGCCCAACACCGTGCCGAGACGTAGGGTGTGCACCGCACACCGATTCAATGACGGGTGGCAGCCTCAAAGCTTGTCCTGAGCGAAGCCGAACGGAGCGCAGCGTTTGGGGATGACTTCGCGCATAGCATGCACCCTGGCATCGCTCCCGCAACCAAATCCACCATCCCCATCCGCCTGTGGCGGATGAGGCTGCCACCCGCCACCACCCCCTTGCCCCCTTCACCCTCCACGCTTCACGCTTCACGCACTTTCCCCTTCCCTTTCCTCCGAATTCCGCCATAATAGACCCGATTGAGACGAACGCGGTCCCAACAAGCGTAGGGTGGGCACCGCCCACCAATTCGATTGTCTGACGAGGCAGATAGATATGGATGCGTCGATGGGATCAGGGCAACGGTCGGCGGAGTCGTCAAAGGTGATGGTGTGCAGTGCACACCCTACGAGACTTCGAAATACACTTCCCGATTTTCTCGCAGATCCTGATACGGCTTCAACCTTTGTGAAATTCCTGCAAGATCGGATTGATCTATCCAGGGCGGAAGGAACACGACTCGTGGCATGAACGGGCACAAGGCAAGTCGGTACTCTCAAGTAAGTGAGCTGGCCCCGGAATTCCGCCTTGACTCGGTATTCGCTGACAAGTTGAATACTGTGGATGTTCGTGCGACTAAGGATGGTGTTGTGAGATGGGAGATTGCTGACAATGGGAGCGAGTTTCCGGTGATAACGATAATGCCTGAATCTGCACCGGGGAGTGTGCTGAGGTGTCCCCTGGATATCAAGGTCCGCGACGAAAAAGGGCGAGAATTCCTCGTGAAAGTACCCATTCTGTTTCTTTGAAGGGAGTTGCGCAATGTTTCGTATCCGTCGTGTTCACTGTGGACTTATTGTGCTGGTAGTACTTGCATTGATCGTGCTTTATAGGATTTTCATCCATACTCCTCGCCCAGGGTTCTACTGATCTTTGAACAGTGCGTGAGGAGTTCATGACGACTTGAGTTCTGGGGGTAATGTGGGGAGACACCATACTCGGCAATGCGGGGACGCCATACTCAATTCAAGACCGAAATAGGTAAGGTGTCCCCAGACTTGTGTGGCAAGAAGGCGGATAGATATGGATGCGTCGATGGGATCGGGCGTTGTCAAAGGTCTGGATATGGCTTTGACAAAGATAGACAGTACGAGACCGACAGTGACAAATCCGGAACCGTAGACGTACGCCTTTTGGAGATTGGAGAGATGGGAGCAAAAAGGAGACGGATTGTTTGGGCCCTTGGCCTTGTTGTTGGCATCACCTGCGTGGCTGGCGCTGGGCAACCTGGATTCACAATCACGGAGCAGATGCGGACAGAGGCCAAGATCAAGCAGGAGTTAATGAAAGCGGTTTTGTCATGGCTGTCCGACGGGAACGTGCGGGCTGGGGACGAATGTGATCGCCTGGTCCATGCCCTGCTGACCACCGGTGAGCCCAGCGTGCACGCCTGTTTCATGGGGGCACAAGTGGCGAACCTGCGAGGAAAGCCTCTGGAGGCGATCTCTGCTATCGAGGGCGCCATCGAGAAGTACCCTGACGAGAGGGCTCCCGTAGGTCTAAGGGTTCCGACAAAGGTCTGGGGGTGCTTCTGGATTGCCAATCTGGCAAAGGAATCTGGAGATATGGCACGAGCCAAGAGAGTCTATGAAGATCTCCTTTCGACACTGAAAGACATGCAGACGAGCGATGTCGCGACCTACAAGACCGAGTCGATCATGACCTGTGAACTGCTTCTGGCGGAGATGGAGAGGGAACATGGTCAGGGCAAGCAAAAAGCTCTGTCGTACCTGAAGGCCGCGGAAGACGCCGGAGAAGCAGGTGGTGCGCGAAGAGCAGGTATTGCCTTGCGCCAATCCTGGGTTCGCTACGAATCCACTCGAGCGACAAAGGGCAGCGCCGTCGCCAACGCAGAGTTGCCACCTGTATCAGACGCCTTCCCTGCGTATGAATTGGCCGCCCACCATCTGTTCTTAACCGGAATCTCAGGTAGCCCACTGGCCGGGTATGTAAAAGGGATGAACGTTGTCACCAAGATACTGGTCGATCGAACCGTCGAAGGAAAACACAGTCAGGTGGACCGTGATCTGGCGAGGCTGGGCTACGGATATGATCAGCACCACAAGGGAAACCTGGAAGAAGCCGAGAAGTACTTTGCGTCGCTGTTTGAGGATGATTCGTTCTTCTCCCCCGTGGCGGGGATTTCCCTGGCTCGCGTCAAGAAGGCGCAGCAAGACACAGGCGAAGCCCGGGCGGTCCTGGACCGGGTGCAGTCGAAATATCCCAGCTACGATTCCGTCGTAACGGAAATCAGGCGATCTTGGGAATAGCAGATGTGCGAGAGAGCGTAAAGGGCCAGACAGCATGAAAGGCAGAAGCTCCTGGCGGCTATAATAGCCGCGAGAGAGGTTCAGACGAAAGGAGGTTCTGCCATGTACTACGCAGGGATCGATTACCACAAACGCTATTCGGTGATCAGAGGCGTGGGGTGTGCACCGCACACCGATTCGATCCCGAGGGAGGGCCGAGAGATGCGAAAGCAGCGGTTCGCAGGGAGCCGGTGCACAGTCGTGGCATTGTCGAGGGGAAGGTGTGCGGTGCACACCCTACGGAATCGGGACATGTGGGAAATGGATGGGAGCAAAGAGATGAGGTGTTGGCGAGGGGTTCGAGGGTGGCGGCTGCTGCTGGGGTTTGTGGTGGCGCCGGCGGTCGTGCCGGTGGTGGTGGCGGTGTGTCTCGATCCGTTGCTGTCGTGGTTCCGGCCCCAAGGGAGCAATGTGGCGATCGGCATGTTCTTTGTTCTGACCATCAGTGCTGCGGCGGCTGCGGCGTATCTCTGCAGTTTCGGGATCGGCTATCCTTGCATCCGCCGGAAACGTGATGAGGGCCGATTGAGCGTTTGGGCTGTCATGAAAGGGGCGGTGGTGGCGGCGTTGGGTTTTTCGCTCGTGGCGACGGTGATTCCGCTGGTCTCGGGCGCCTTCGCTCTCGCCGGCGCGATGGTCGTGACGATAGTCCTCGCGTTTACGCTCTCCGCGGCGTGCTTCTACCTGATCGCCTGTGCCGGCGACACACATGGACCGTGTGACGCAAGCGAAACGGACCATCCCCAAGCCCTGCGGGCTTGAGGCTGCCACACGGGATTACGCATAGGGTGGTGGGTGGCAGCCTAAAAGCTTGTCCTGAGCGAAGTGGAGGCTTGGGAATGGCGAGCAGGTTGGGTGCTGTCAGCGAGCACAGTGCGGACGCGGGCATGGGGCAGTGGGTGGCAGCCTCAAGGCGGAGCCTTGGGGATGGCGAATGCGCTGTGGATGATTAGCGAGAGGAACGTGGGAGCGAGCAGAGGGGAGAGATCATGCTGGAGGGTGAGCGATACACGAAGCGGTGCGAACGCTGGAATACGCCGGGACAGGCGCATGCGCTGACGTTCAGTTGCTACTGCAATCGACCGTTCCTGTCCAAGCAGCGGACGTGCGAGTGGCTGGTGCAGGCCATCGACGCAGCGCGACGGCGGCATGCGTTCGATCTGTGGGCGTACGTCTTCATGCCGGACCATGTGCATCTGGTCATCTACCCGAGATGCGAGGATTACTCGATCTCGCGCATTTTGCTGTCCATCCGACAACCTGTCTCACGCAAGGCGATTGCCTATCTGAAGGTCCATCACCCCCAGGGATTGCGCGCGATGGCGACAGGCCAGCGGGCTCGGCCGTATCATTTCTGGCAAAAGGGCGGCGGGTACGACCGGAACATCACGCAGGTGGACACGCTGATCTCGACGGTGCGATACACCCACGACAGTCCCGTGCGCCGGGGTCTGGTCGCGACGCCCGACGAATGGCGGTACTCCAGTGCGGCGGATTGGGAAGGGACGGGCAGCGGTCCGTTGACGATCGATTGGGACCGGCTTCCATAGGTGCATCCTCTGGAGGAAGACCATCCCCATCCGCCTGCGGCGGATGAGGCTGCCACACGTCTCGAAGGCAGCCCAGCCTGCACGAGTGAGCCATCCTCAAGCTTCGCTTGAGGCTGCCACTCATCGAAGAGATTGGCCGCGTCGCAAACAGAGAGTTACATGGGGAGGTTGACGCGGAGGGTGGCGGTGGTGACGCCGGCGGCGGTGGTCAGGCGGAGGCGGCCCTCGTTCATGCTGATGTGCGGGAAGGCGACGCCCTTGGAGCCGGTGAGGCTGCGGGCCAAGCCGGGGGATTTGTCCAGCTCGATCCGCAGACCTTCGAAGGTCTGGTTCATCATCATGCCGGCGAGCGAAACCAGCTCGTTGGCCTGGGTCGATTCGCCGGACGTGCCGACCAGACTCCGGACGTCGTGTGCAAACCGCTCCATGAGCCAGTTGACGATGGCGAGCTGTCGGGCCTCCTCGGTCGCGTAGGGCGTCGTCTGGATCTCAGGCGACAGGACGAGTTCGGCGTCGAAGATCAGCCCCTTTCGCGGCGGGAACAGGCGTTGGCCTCGCGCGGTCGGCGCAGTGGTGGCCCGTTCGTCGACGCAGAAGAAGTACTTGCGGCGGGCGGTCATCTGGTGCTCGTCGAAAGCAATCAGGGTGACCCAGGTTTTGAAGCCGTCGGCGCTGCGGCCGGAGACGGCGAACGTCGTGCCGCTCTGGCTGACGAGCTGTGGGCCGGCGGCGTTGGGATCGAGCCGGTAGTCGGGGATGTCGAACGCGCTCAGGGCGTCGAGCGTGGTGCTGGTCTTGAGCTGGGTGTGGCGGTAGGGACCGGCCAGCCGGGTGTAGGCCAGCGGTTCGGCGCTGACATAGGGCAGGGCCGCGCAGCCGCAGAGCGCAAAAAGAGAGCCGGCGAGAGCCGCCAGACCAAACGATGCACGCCCGATCGTAACGCGGCGCTGCGACATCGTCCGTCCCGTGGCTCTCATACCGGCTCTCCGATCATCCCGGTCGCTGATAATCAATCATCAATGATCCGCAATCAATCCCTCACACCTCTTTGGCCTTGATCCACTTCATCATCTTTCGCAGCTTGCGGCCGACGGTCTCGACCTGGCTGCTGTGGTCCTTTTCGTACAGCGCGTTGAAATTCTTCAGCCCGGTCTGGTATTCGTTGACCCACTCCCGCGCGAAGGCGCCGCTGGTGATCTCGCCGAGGATCTTCTTCATCTCGGCGCGGGTCTGGTCGGTGATGACGCGCGGCCCGCGGCTGAGGTCGCCGTACTCGGCGGTGTTCGAGATGCTGTACCGCATGTAGCTCAGGCCGCCCTGGTAGATCAGATCGACGATCAGTTTCACTTCATGAACACACTCAAAGTAGGCGATCTCGGGCTGGTAGCCGGCGGCGACGAGGGTCTCGAAGCCGGCCTTGATCAGGGCGGACAGGCCGCCGCAGAGGACCACCTGCTCGCCGAACAGATCGGTCTCGGTCTCTTCCTTGTAGGTCGTCTCGAGGATGCCGGCGCGGGCGCCGCCGATCCCGTTGCCCCAAGCCAGCGCGATCTGCTTGGCGGTGCCCGTGGCGTCCTGCTGCACCGCGACCAGGCACGGCACGCCGCCGCCCTTCTCGTACTCGCTGCGGACCAGATGTCCCGGCCCCTTCGGCGCGATCATGACGACGTTGACGTCCTTCGGCGGCACGATGTACTTGAAGTGGATGTTGAACCCGTGGCAGAACCCGAGGGTCTGGCCAGCCTTGAGGTTTGGGGCGATCTGGCCGGCGTAGACCTTCGCCTGCACCTCGTCCGGCAGCGTCACGATGATCAGGGCCGCCCCTTTCATCGCGGTCTTGATGTCGCCCGGCTTGAAGCCGTGCTCGACCGCCAGCTTGTAGTTGTCCGTCCCCTCCAGCTCCGCGATCGCCACCTCGATCCCGCTGTCGCGAAGGTTCTGGCTGTGGGCATGACCCTGACTCCCATATCCGATGACTGCTACTCTCTTGCCTTGTAGCGGTGCGATCGGGGCTTGATCCTCGTAGTAAATCTTTGCTGCCATTGGACTTATCTCCTTTCTATCTCAAACATGCATTACGTGCGAATGTGCGAATACCGGAGTCCGACGGGTTTCGGCGGCTGATTATAAGCCCGCGCCGCCCCCGAGTAAACTCCCGCCTTGCCCCCCGGCCCAAGGTTTTTCCCGCCCCAAGCCCGTCGCTCGTGGCCCGTCGCCCGTCGCTCGTACCCCGTCGCCCGTCGCTCGGGCGGGGCGAGCCTGCCGCTCGACCCTGGTCCTGTGCACGCGAGAGACAGGATACGAGCAGAGCCTGCGCCGAGCGAAGTCGAGGGGAGATACGCCGCCCTCCGGCCGCCGCCTCGGCCTGCGGTCTCCCGCCAGCCGCCTTTTCGTTGCCCCCGCCGCCGGCAATGGCTACGATGATCGCATGGCGGATACGTCAGACCAATGGGCCGACCAGGCTCAGCACAATGAGAGGATCGAGGAACGGGCGATTAAGGCGGTCACCTGCCTGCGCCGCTTTGCCAGCGTTGCGGCCGCCTATCTGTTCGGCTCGCACGTCGAGGGCACCGCCGACCGCTGGAGCGACATCGATCTGGCGGTCTTCATTGAAGGTCTGGAGTCGTGGGACCTGCACGATCGCGCTCGCGTGGCCGTGGCGGTCCAGAAAGAGGCGGGCGACGACATCGAGCTGCACTTCTTCCCGGCCGGAACCCTTCAGCAGCGCGACGAAGCCGGCTTCGCCGCCTGGGTCCTCCACCACGGCGTCCGACTCTCCGCATAGCCGCCGCAAGGCAGCGTCCGTCCCCGCGAACCCTTCGCACCTTTCAGACCCTTCTCACCTCCTCACCCGGACGTGCCTCGTCGCTCGTCGCTCGGGGGAGCGTAGAAGCGTAGATGCGTTCGCCTCCGTGGACGTCCCCCTTTTTTCTGGTTCATCACGGAATTTGGGGAGGGGATAACAACAACGGCGGGTCTGCGGTATCTTGATGTTTGTATAAGGACGTCAAGATCGGCAGGAGGCCGCCGTTGTCGATGGAACAGATTACCGCATTGTTGGGGCGTTGGGAAGGACATCGTGTTGGAAGCGTCCGCCGGTTCGAGGCGGGACAGAAGGGGCCGACCGCCCAGGTGTGGATCGAGTTGGCGGCGGAGCCGAACCGGCGGCTGACCTGCAGTGGATGCGGTCGTACCGTGTCTCGGATTCACGACTGCCGGCTGCGGGAGATTCGCGACCTGCCGATTCTGGAGGCCCAGAGTCATCTGGTGGTGTTCCGTCGTCGGGTGCTGTGTCCCCACTGTGGCCCGAAGCTGGAACAGTTGTCCTGGCTGGACCCCTACGCCCGCGTCACCCGGCGTCTGGCCGAGAGTATCGCCCGGCTCTGTGCCCTCTTGCCGATCAAGCACGTCGCCCACTATTACGGCCTGCACTGGGAGACGGTCAAACAAATCCACAAGCAGTATCTCCAGCAGTCGCTGGGTCCGATCGATCTGTCGGGCGTGACGGCTATCGTGATCGACGAGTTCGCGATCCACAAGGGCCATCGCTACGCCACGGTCATCGCAGATCCGTACACCAAACGCGTGCTGTGGGTGGGCCGCGGTCGGAGCCGCGAGGACATTCGGCCGTTCTTCGAGTTGCTGGGTCCCGAGGGCCGACGCCGCCTGCAGGTAGCGGTGATGGACATGAACGGGGCCTATGAAGAAGAAGTCCGCTATCAATGCCCTCTGGCCGAGGTCGTCTATGACCTGTTTCACGTGGTCGCCAAGTATGGCCGAGAGGTCATCGACCGGGTCCGCGTGGATCAGGCCAATCGTCTGCGAGCCGACAAGAAGGCCCGCCAGGTCGTCAAGTCTTCCCGTTGGCTGCTCCTACGCAACAAGGAGAATCTCCCGCGAAGGGAAGATCGGATCCGGTTGCGGGAACTGCTGGCGGCCAATCGGCCTCTGCTGACGGCTTACGTGCTCAAGGACGACCTCAAGCACCTCTGGGACTACCGCTACCCCAAGGCGGCTCAGCGGTTCTGGAAGCAATGGTACAGCCGGGCCATTCGCAGCCGCATTGAGCCGCTCAAGAGCTTCGCCAGCAAGCTCAAACCCTACCTCCACGGAATCATCGCCCACTGCCGGTGGCCACTCCATACCAGTGTCATCGAAGGCATCAACAACAAGATCAAGGTTATCAAACGCATGGCTTACGGCTTCCGTGACGACGAGTACTTCTTCCTCAGAATTCGCGCCGCCTTCCCCGGAATTCCGTGATGAACCCCAAAATCTGGACCACCGGTTAAGGTGGATTCGTTGCCTGAACAGCCAGTGTATTCAGGAGACGAATGATGGAGACCAAGCGTAGGAAGTTCAACGGATCGTTCAAGGCCAAAGTGGCGTTGGCGGCGGTGAAAGGGGACCGGACGATGGGCGAGTTGGCCAGTGCATTCGGGGTCCATGCCAACCAGATCAGCAAATGGAAGCGGCAGTTGTTGGACGGCGTGCCGAGGATCTTCTCGGAGGGGCATCGGGAAGACCTCCGGCAGCAGGAGGCCTTGACCGATCGGTTGTACCAGCAGATCGGTCAGTTGAAGGTGGAGTTGGACTGGTTGAAAAAAAAATCTGGTCTTGACGCTTGAGGAGAAACGGGCCGTGGTCGAACCGAGACATCCGGCGATCTCGCTGCGACGTCAGTGCGAGTTGTTGGACCTGCCTCGCAGCAGCCTGTACTACCGTGGCGAAGCGGACTGCCGCTACAACGAGCAGCTGATGCGTCTGTTGGATGAGCAGTATCTGCGAACGCCATTCTACGGCGTGCCCCGCATGACGGCCTGGCTGCGTCGCCAGGGCCATGTGGTCAACGAAAAGCGTGTGCGTCGATTACTGCGTGTGATGGGCCTGGAAGCCATTTATCCACGGCGAAAACAGGGTCTCAGCCAGGCGGACCGGCAGCACAAGGTCTATCCATCCCCTACCTGCTGCGAGATCTGGAGATCACGCGTCCCAACCAAGTCTGGGCCTCCGACATCACGTACATTCGGATGGCGCGCGGCTGGGTGTATTTGATGGCGATCCTGGACTGGTTCAGCCGCTATGTGGTGGCCTGGGATCTCTCGATCACTCTGGAGGCGGACTTTTGTGTGACGACCCTCCAACGAGCGTTGACCCTGGGACGACCGGAGATCTTCAATACGGATCAGGGCAGCCAATTCACCAGCGACAGCTGGATCGAAACCCTGAAGCAGGCCCAGGTCGCCATCAGCATGGACGGCCGCGGGCGTGTGTTTGACAATATTTTCATCGAGAGGCTGTGGCGGAGCGTCAAGGTGGAAGAAGTGTATCTCCACGACTACCAAACAGTGCGGGAGGTGCGGGACGGTCTGGGATGGTATTTCCCCTTCTACAATGAAGAGCGTCCCCACCAGGCGTTAAACGATTGTACGCCGGCGGAAGTGTACACCGGGGTCAAGCGACGCGGCGGTTCGCTCGCTCCGCTGCGCTGCGCCAGGGGCTCCGCTCCGCTCGCTCCCGCCGCGTGTTCCCCGGCGATGGGTCCACCTAAGAAATCTCCGATTTTGGTCTAGACGATGGGGAGAGGTTCAAACACCATCGAGATTGCCCCTCCCAGCACGGCGGTATACGGAACCACCGGCACATGCTTTCTGCGCAACCCGTTTGCCACAACAGCCAGAACGGAAATCTCCTGTCCACAGGTCATATTGTCGAAGCATGGCACGCCAAGCGAGTAATCGTCCAATGAAACTGTCTGCACCTCGTATAGCAGACCCCACAATGCCTTGGCAAAGAACCGGGCCCCTGCCCTGTGCAATATCCGGTCGCCGCAGGATGTTCGCCACATGGGTTCGTCCTCAGTCGAGCATGACCAGCCGCCATGGGTGATGATGGTCTTATCGATCCACATTGAGACGAAGGCACTACGCCGCCTGGTCTTCGGCACGTATCTGGTCATAGACCTCTCTCAGAAGGTGTTGGCCGACGGCGTTGCGGAACTGCTCCTCATTCATATACTTGGCAGCGATCTCCTCGTTCTGCTCCATCCGGTCGATGAAGAGACCTTCAAGGGCTTTGCGGAAGACATAGCCGAAGTTCTCCATCGTATTGGCAATCGCCGCCTGTCGCAGATTCGCATCGGCCACCGCATCTTCTCGGATCGACTCGAAGAACAGTTGGTCGCCTGGCTTGAAGTCGGTCCCGAAGCGCTCGTTGAGGATGTCGATTAGCTTCGACAATTCGATCTCATCGTCGCGAGCGACGCCGCTGCCGACGGACGTGGGGCCGGACACCGGCTCCTCCTTGCCCGGCTCCAGGGGAATGGATCCATCGCTGATCTTCTGCAGCCGATAGTACTTGAGTGCCACCTCGTCATCGAAATCGTAGACCGGTCCATGGTCCGGCTTGGGCAGCTTCTTGAGAAGGAATCGGATGTAGGCATACAGCTTCTCCAGGTCCGAATCCTGGAACGGGATGATCTGGGAAAGAAACGCATAGAGGTTTCGATAGGCCGCCAACGTCTTGCGAAACTCCTCCCGCGGCTCTTCGTCGAGTTCGACAAACCGTCCCACGGCCGGATCAATACAGGCGTTCATCCGCGCATGGTCCCTCTGGGTCTGCCGTTGCCTGGGCAGATAGAACACCCTGGCAAACTCCTGGACTTCCGCCTTGTAGTAGACCTGCTGGGCATCGAGTTTGGCCTGGATCTCGTAGAGCTGTTTTGCCTCGGCCTGTTCGCCGATTAGCGTCTGCTCGTAATAGGGCTGAAAGGCCGCCAGAATCTCCTCCGGCTGGTTTACGAAATCCAGGACGAACGTATCCTCCTTGCCGGGATGGGTGCGGTTGAGCCGCGATAATGTCTGTACGGCCTGGATGCCTGCCAACCGTTTGTCCACATACATCGTATGCAGAAGTGGCTGATCGAATCCGGTCTGGTACTTCTCTGCCACGAGCAGCACCTGATACTCCTCGGTTCCGAATCGCTCGGGCAGTTCTTTCTCTCGGATGCCCTGGTTCATGCCGACCTCGGTATACTCGACCTCCGGCGCATCCGGATCGATCACCGTGCCTGAGAAGGCCACGAGCGTCTTGATGCCCTGGTAGCCCTTCTCCGTGATGTACCTGTCAAACGCCTGTTTGTAGCGAACCGCGTGCAGCCGGCTGGAGGTCACCACCATCGCCTTGGCCTTGCCGCCGATCTTGTGCATGGTGAAATGGCGGAAGTGCTCCACCATGACCTCGGTCTTCTGGGCGATGTTGTGCGGGTGCAGGCTCATGAACCGAGCCAGCGCGCGTCCCGCCTTGCGCTTGTCTACCTGCGGATCGTCCTCGACGGACTTGATGAGCCGGTAGTACGTCTTGTAGGTCGTGTAGTTCTTGAGCACATCGAGGATGAAGCCCTCCTCAATGGCCTGCCGCATACTGTAGAGGTGGAAGGGTTCAGGTTTGCTGTCCGACCCCGGCTGGCCGAAGACTTCCAGCGTCTTGTACTTGGGGGTTGCGGTGAACGCGAAGAAGCTGATGTTCGGCTGCTTGCCCCGCTTGGCCATCGCCTTGAGGACCTCCTCCTCATAGTCGGGCAGGCCCGCCTCTTCGGCCTTTGCCTTGGCCTCTTCCTTGATCGCGGCTCCGGCGAGGACTCCTTTGAGTTCGGTCGCCGTCTCGCCACCCTGGGAGCTGTGGGCCTCGTCCACAATTACCGCATACCGATGCATAGGCAGATCGCCGATCTTCTCGGTGACAAAGGGAAATTTCTGAAGCGTGGTGATAACGATGGGGACGCCAGTACCCAATGCCTCGGCAAGCTGGGCGGAATTGATCTCGATCTTCTGGACCACGCCTTGCTTGTGCTCGAACTGATAGATCGTGTTCTGAAGCTGCTGGTCCAGCACAACCCGATCCGTGACGACAATCACCGAGTCGTAGACCTTCTCGTCTTTGCCGTTGTACAGGCTCGCCAGTCGATGCGCCAGCCAGGCGATGGAATTGCTCTTGCCGCTGCCGGCCGAGTGTTGCACGAGATAGTTGGTTCCCGTGCCTCGCTGTTGTGCATCGGCGACGATCTGGCGCACGCAATCAAGCTGATGGTAACGGGGGAAAATCATCGTCTCGCGCTTGACCTTCTTGCCGCCGAGCCTCTTCTCTTCAATCTGGAGGTGAATGAACCGCGCCAGGATGTCCAGGAAGCTGTGTCGCTGGAGCACCTCTTCCCACAGATACGCGGTCTTGTAGCCGTTCGGATTCTCCGGATTGCCTGCTCCGCTGCCACAACCCTTATTGAAAGGCAGGAAATACGTCTTGCCGCCGGACAGCCGCGTCGTCATGTAGACCTCGTCGGTATCGACGGCAAAATGGACCAGGGTGCGCCGCTTGAACTGAAAGAACAGATCTGCCGCCTCGCGGTCGTTCTTGTACTGGTGGACCGCGTTGCGCCATGTCTGGCCCGTCATGGGGTTTTTCAGCTCCGCCGTGGCGACGGGAATGCCGTTGAGCGCCAGCGTCACGTCCACGGAGTTGTCGTTGCGGTTCGTATAGTGAACCTGCCGCGCGATGCTCAGTCGATTGGCCGCATACAGCCTCTGCGTGTCCGGATTCATACCGCTGGCCGGCGCGAAATAGGCCATGCGAAAGAGCTTGCCAAAGCATTTGAACCCATGCCGCAACACCGACAGACACCCCTCGTGCTCGGAGTTGAGCGCCCGGCACAGATCGTCGAGCAACGTCTCCTCGGCTTTGTCCTTCTGGAGGTTCTCCAGGTACGCCCACTCCCTCTCCTGCGTCGCCTTGACGAAGGCCAGCACCTCCTGAGGGAACAACGCCCGCTCCGCGTCATAGGCCTTGGCGTCGCCACTGGCGTATCCACCCAGAGCTGTCAGGTGCTTCTCGATGGCGGTCTCAAAGGCATGTTCTGTGTGCTGGCCCGCCATCAGGTCGATTCCCTCCATTCATATCGAACAGCCAGTTCGTTGAGCATGGCAAAGGTGTCCTTGTAGATCACATTGAACTGTGCGCACACATCGGGCAGCAGAATCCGGTTTCGCGATTGTGGGCGAGGTTGCTCATTCGTGATCACCGTGACACTATGAACCATCGCGTACGCGACAAGCCAGCCGTCCGCTTCGGTTGCAAACTTCGCCTTGGCCTGATCGAAGTATTGCGGGTTGCGCTGCATCCAAAGCATGACTTGCCCATACGCGCCGGTGACGGCTTCCTCATCGGTGCCCATGAAGAATGCGGACGGCAATTGCCCCTTGACCCACTGCACAAGGTCTTCGGTCTTTCGCCCGGCAAGCAGCTCGCTTCTGACCCGGTCAATGCTGCAAACATTCCCCACGCCGTGATGATGGATCAGGCTGTCCCAGAACCCCGGGCAGATCGCGAAAGCGTAATAGCTGTTCTTGGCCGCAATAAACACGTCCGAGTCCAACAGGTAGGGGCGATTCGCACTCACGGCAGATTCACCCCCAGGCGACTGGCATATTCCTGAAAAGCGCCCCCATGCAGCCCCGTCAGGTCATACGCCTCCTTGAAGCTCAGACGGCCGCCCTTGGCGGCAAGAATCACCTGCGTGGCGAACATTTCACCCACGCGTGTGCTTTGGTTGTTGTAGAAATCACCTCCGCCCGAAGCAGATCGTCCCCGGCGCTCTCTGGCAGTGTATTCCTCGTAGAAGGCAAAGAACGTCTCCCGCCCCACGAGCCGCAGGTCCATCGCCCGACGGCCGGCCACGATGGGGCTGATCTTGAAACGTCGGGCAAGAACCTCGAACGGCGCTTCCTCATGCCGGATCTCGCGCCAGCACGCGCGCAGTGCCTGCGCCGGCAGGAGAAACTCCGCCGCCGCCCGATCGCACCACGATTCGATCTCCTGCGAGGGCTGGGATGTCAAGCCGCTGTCCGTCAAGGCGCTTTCGCCGAGCCAGAGGTGCGCCAGTTCGTGGACCATCGTGAACATCTGCGCCGATTTCGCGTCGGCTCCGTTGACGAAGATAAGAGGGGCGTATTCGTCACTCAGGGCGAAACCTCGAAACTCCTCGACGTCCAGCTTTCGATGTGTGTTGTTCCCGACGACGCCGTTGATGACCGGCATCACGCCCAACTCTTCAATGGCCCGTCGCAGTTCCCCGACCGCCTCGCGCCAGGTGCGAACGTCCGCGGCCCAATCGTCGTCCAGGCCGACCATTCGCCGCATTTCGCGTCCGACCCCTTGCGGATCTTCCGCGAGACGGGCGCTGCCCACGAAGTCCACCGGGTCGGCCTCGCATTCGATCAACTCCTCGCGAAGCCACCCCTGCCGCCGCTGCATCGCATGGAGCGTGTCCAACAGATCGGGGCTCGGATGGCTGATGTCCCGATTACGAATGGTTCGCAGGTCGGGAATGGGAATCTGCTCTTCCGGCGGCTCGGGCAGAAATAGATAACCGAAGGGCACATAGGTCGCCTTGGCAAAAGCCTCCAACTGCTTGAGCGTCGGCGCCGCCTCCCCACGCTCCCACAACGCATACTTCGGAAAGCGACCGCGCAGACTCTCGGCGCTGCGGTCGGCGCGCTGTCTTGCCCAGCGCAAAATCTCAGGTTTTACCGCAACGCGATCCATGCTCAAACGTCCTTACGAACGTCGATTCTACCTGTTATCGCTACGCGGATCAACAGCCGTCCCGCCGCCGCTGTCACACCAGATCGCTCACCTGGCCCAGCATAATCTGGGTCAGTATCTGTTTGAAGACGTCCAGTGTCATACCTCCAATCTGGTTTGCCACGGCCTTTGTCTTTTGCCACCGCCCCTCCTCGCGACAGGCCGCCACAAAGTCATGCCCCTCCCACGTCAATCGTACCGGTCGAGCCGACGGTTCGGCGTCGATCTCCTTGGTCTGGACTCCCACCAGCAAGCCGGCTTCCATCATGATCAGAACGTGGTATCCTACCTGCTCGGGGCTGAAGCCCTCCAAAGCCAGCTTGGGCGCCTTGGCCGACTCGCAGTCCTCCATCTTCATGAGAATGGCACGAACAAGCTCCATATCGCGTTTCATTCCGTTCCTCTCAAGGTTCACCGCCAGGACCTGGGTAGGAGTCTGTCGGGGACGTCGTAGATGCCTAATTGGCCTCTGTAGGGGATCGGCGTGCGTAAGCGGCGGGGATTCTCGAAGTACCAGCCGAACCGGCCGCGTTTGTGCCAGCGGCTGGTCTTCTTCTTACGACAATCGACCAGGTCCACTGCGCCGAGTATGGCCCCGAGCCTCATGGCCGAAGGCTCCATTTCGATGCCGAACCACCGGGCCAGATAATCAAATTCACATCTGGCGATCCGGCCCGCCGCATGGATCAACAGCGGTCCCCGATACTTCGTCGCCCAGGAGCGGTTCTCCACGTCCTTGATGCCTTTGACAATCAGGTCCGTCCAGGGTTGGCCTACGGTCAGACACTTCACGATGCCACCTCTTCACGCACATCGATCTTGCCCGTCACCGCCGAAGAGATCAAGGCTGTGCGGTATTCGCGCAGGAGCTCCACGCTCTTGGCTACGGCCGACGATACCGTGTCAATTGAATTGGTACCTGCCTCAATATGCTTGACAATGTCTCTCTGTTCCGGCACAGGTGGTAGCGGGATGGCAAGTTCGCGGACGTCTGGCATTCCAATGGTCTTAATGGTTGAACCCATAGTGAGGCGCTCAAGTTCCTGCCCCATTGCGTAGAAGACTCGGAGCAAATACTCAGGCAGGATCTGTTCTCCGCATAGCCATGCAATTATGTGTTGTGAGACTGCCATGGGACGTGTAGTGATCGCGCTAAGTCCGATTGTGGCATCACGCGTGAAAAGAACCGCTCGCGACGGCAACAGCCGCGCCGATGAATTGGCCAACCCTAATTCATTGACATGGTAGGCCGTGTCGGAAATGTAATCATGCTCTTTCAGGTAGCCCGTATCATTCAGGGATACCCAGGGTATGGTGCAACTCTCCCAGTACTCAGGGACCTTCTTGTCTGGCGTATGGCCACTCTCCAATTTGGCGACCCACATCACTCTGATCGCATCCCAATGCTCGGGAATCTGTCCGAGCCAGTCGATGGCGGAGTCTTTCATGGGGGCGTTGGGGTTGAGGCCCTTGGTGACGGCGTGGCTGATGAGGGCGGAACGCTTCTCCTGGAGCAACTCGATCTGCCGCCGCTTCTTCTCGATCAACGCATCGATCCGCACCGTCTCCCGATCCAGAAACGCCGCGATGGCCCGCTGCTCGTCGTCGGGAGGAATCAGGGCAGGCAGGTTGCCGATGAAATCCCAATTCGCACGGGGCATCTTCGCCCCGTAGGTGGACGAATCCACGATGGCCACGAAATCAGGATTGAGCACATAGTCGACCAGGAACTTCTGCCGCACGACCTTGGGACGAAGGACGAGCAATTCCCCGGTACAGATGCCGTCCGAGTCGGCCGCATGCGCCTTGGCCAGGTAGGGCCGGAGCTTGCCGAAGAGAACATCACCGCGCCGGTAGAGGTTCGCCTGACCATCGCTTGTGCCATCACCATTGGGGGTGATCCGCCTGCCGGTCCAGGATTCGATGTGCTCAAGTCCCGTGTAGGGCAGGTCGTTGTCAGCACCGTCAACCTTCACGTTGATCAGGTCTGCGGTGTACTTGAGGCGGCGGACCTCCCAATGTTCAGGCACGTCCCCGAGCCACGGCACGCCCGATGGCTTGTATGCAGAATAGGCCGTTCGTTTGCTCGCAGGGATGGCCGAGGTGATCATGGTTGATCTCCTCTGCCCGGCTTGCGCTTGGGCGCTTGTTTCTTCGCCTTGGCCTGTTTCTTGGAGGGGAGGTTCTTCCGCTGCTGTTTGATGTTCTCGGTTGAGTAGCGCAGGTCTTCGATATAACGTGCTTCGGCCTGTTTCTCGGCTTCCAGGCGGCGGCGCTGGGCGAAGGCGTCGTACTGCTCACTGGCCCATTCGAGGGCGTCTTCGTGGCTGACCGACCCCGCATCGGCGAGAACGGGCAATTCCGTGTCGCGCAGGAACTTGTCGAGAAACGCCCGCCAGTCGTGCATGTGGATGTCCTGACGGCGCTGGGCGCGGAACTCGGCCTGGTCGAGAAACATCACGGTGATGCGATTGAGCGTGTCAATTTCCTTGGGGTCAAGGTAGTTCTTGGCGGTGCCCACGTCACGTTTGATGACGCGGTCGCCTTTCCAAGCGGTCAGGCCCATGTTGGGCTTGTTGCCATCAGCGCGGCGACGGATGATCTCGGCGGCGGTATGGCCGGTCGCCGCGTAGTGAATCTTGTTCTGCATCGTGGCGAAGAAGAGCTGCGTTTCCTGCTCGCCTTCGCGGTAATCGACGGCCAGGGCGAAGATCTCGCGAATGCGCTGGTAGACGCGGGCCTCGCTGGCGCGAATCTCGCGGATGCGGGCCAGCAGTTCATCGAAGTAGTCGGTGACGCTGTCGGTGCCCTTGAGGCGTTCGTCATTGAGGGTGAAGCCCTTGACGAGATATTCGCGCAGTCGTGCGGTGGCCCACTGGCGGAAGGCAGTGGCGACGGGCGACTTCACGCGGTAGCCGACGGCGATGATCATGTCGAGGTTGTAGTGATCGATCGGCCGCTGGACGGTGCGCGAGCCTTCCTGGCGAACTGTCAAGTATTTCTTGACAGTTGCCTCCGGGACGAGTTCGCCTTCCTTGTAAATGTTTTGGATGTGGAGGCTTATGTTCTGCTTGGTCGTCTGGTAGAGCTCGGCAAGCAGGTTCTGGGTCAGCCAGACGGTCTCGCCTTCGAGCAAGACACGGACTGGCTCGTTGCCCTGCGCGGGCTGGTACAGAACGATCTCGCCTTGAGGTCGGATGGGGCCGGTATCTTCGCTCATTCGGTCACCTCCGCGAGCATGTCGGCAATCTCGCCCTCGATCTTCTTCAGGTCGGTCTGAATCTCGTCCAGCGGGCGGGGTGGGGTGTACTTGTAGAAATACCGGTTGAAGTTGATCTCGTACCCGATCTTGGTCTTGGACTCGTCCACCCAGGCATCGGGCACGTGCGGCAGAACCTCTCGCTGCATGTAGGCGTCGATGTCCTCCTTGAGCGGGACGTTCTCGTGATCACGCAGGTCCGGGTCGGGCTCCGGGTTGCCCTTGGTGTCGGTGCAAATCTCGGCCGTCTCGTCTCGCTCAGAGAGTGCCAGCAGAATCGCCTTCTGCAATGCGGCCGGAACCTTAACACCCGTCCCCTTAAACGCCGTCTGCATCGCCTCGGCGAAGGTCTCGCGGTCTTTGACGATGCCCTGACCGGCGAGGGTCTGGAGGGCGGCCAGAATCGCCTCCTGTTGCTTCTGGCCCTCTTCGATCTCGGCCTGGGCTGCTTTCGTGTCCTTGCGTTTGCGACTGGTGGCCAAGTTGGCGAACGGCCCGGCCTCGCGCACGCGCGCCAGGCGTTCATCGGTAACGGCGAAATTCAGACGCAGCGGCCGCTCGACGGTGATACGTTGGTAGCCGAAGTCGGAATTGTCGAAGAGGTGGACATGGTCGCCGTCGGCCAGGGTGCCATACAGCCGGGTGATGTCGTCACGTTGCTCATCACAGACTTCATTGCGCTTGTTGCCGAGGCTCTTGCGCATCTTCTTGAAGAAGCTGGTGCCGTCGATCAGTTGAATCTTGCCCCGGCGGCCGGGTTCCTTGCGGTTGGTGACGATCCAGAGGTAGGTGAAGATACCGGTGTTGTAGAAGAGCTGGTCGGGCAAGGCGACGATGGCTTCAAGCCAGTCGTTCTCAATGATCCATCGCCGGATTTCACTCTCGCCGGAACCGGCGGCCCCGGTGAAGAGCGGCGAGCCGTTGAAAACGATGGCCAGGCGGGTGCCGCCTTCCTTGGGGTCTTTCATCTTGCTGATCATGTGCAGCAGGAACAGCAGCGCCCCATCGTTGATCCGGGGCAAACCCGCGCCGAACCGCCCACCGAATCCCTGTTCCTCGTGCTCTTTGCGAATGAAGCTCTCTTCGGGCTTCCATTCCACGCCGAAGGGTGGGTTGGCCAGCATGTAGTCGAACTTGCCACGAGGGAAATGGTCGTCGGTGAAACTGTCGCCAAAGGCGATGTGGTCGATGTTCTGGCCCTTGATCATCATGTCCGAGCCGCAGATGGCGTAGGCCTGGTCGTTGTAGTCCTGGCCAAAGACCTCCAGGTGGGCATCGGGGTTATGCTCGCGCATGTATTCTTCGGAGACCGAGAGCATGCCACCCGTCCCGCAGGCCGGATCGTACAGGGTCCGGACGACGCCCTTGCCCGTCAGGGTCTTGTCGTCGGGCGAGAAGATCAGGTGGACCATCAGGCGGATGACCTCGCGCGGTGTGAAGTGGTCGCCCGCCTCTTCGTTCGAGGCCTCGTTGAACCGCCGGATCAGCTCTTCGAAGATATAGCCCATCTCGATATTGGAGACTTTGTCGGGGTGCAGGTCGATGTCACAGAACCTCTTGACCACCAGGAAGAGCCGGTCGGCCTTGTCGAGCTTGGCGATATGCTCCTCGAAGCCAAAATGGTCGAGGATCTCGCGGGCGCGGGTCGAAAAACCCTTGATGTAGTTGGTGAGGTTGGCGGCGATGTGGTTGGGGTCGCCTTTGAGCTTCTCGAACGTGTAGCGGCTGGTATTGTAGAACGGCACGCCGGAGACCCGGCACAGAATGGGGTCGGTCTGCTTGACCTTGCTGCCCTGGAGGCTCTTCTGCCTGGCCAGGACCTTGTCCTTGGTAGGTTCCAGCACGCAGTCCAGGCGCCGCAGGACCGTCAGTGGCAGCATGACGTCTTTGTACTGATTCGGCCGGTAGGGACCTCGCAGGAGATCTGCCACCGACCAGATGAAACTGGCCTTCTCGCCGAAGTTGTTCATCGCTCACCTGGAATGGCAGGACTGTCTCACGCCGCCGGCTTTGCCCAAGAACATCATTTCCGCCATATCGCCCCTTCTCAGGCTGTCTCATGTACGGGATTCAGCCGAATCCCTTTGGGTAATATCGGCCAAATCACCCCACAAATCCAGTGCTTTCTGGACCTCCGGCCACTGGCCGATGGGGCAAGAATGGCCGGCGGCGGTGCGGAGGTCGTCCCCGATAGAGAATGTGCACACCCCCTGGCCAGTGCTATGCCGCCCCTCACAAGGCAAATGTGGGCAGGAAGATCGACGAAGACAGCGTCTTCTTTGCTCACGCATCCCTCACGATGCTGGAAGCACGGCTGTCCATCTACGGACCACCGTCTCGCCTCCACTTCCTCATCGGCCCGGATGGCACGCCAGGCGCCAAATGGCCGCTCACTTGCTTCTCAAAGCAGCCGGCATCCGGCACAGTGAGCATGACCACGGCCACGCCCCAGCACGTTTGTCACACTTTCTTGTTCGCGCAAATTGTGGCCAGCCAGCAGCCCACCCCCCTTCTTCCTTCCTGCTCAGTGGACTGTGAGAGTCAGCGCCGTTGCCAATACAGAGATGACCAAGTCAAGATGAGGCGGAGAGTTCTATTAAAGAGTCCGCAGACCCTTTTGGGGCGTATTTCTTCACATTTGACACTCTGGCCCCCTTTTCGAGCCTATCTACACATAGAACCCGAGCTATATTATCTGCTTTCTTCACATTTCCTCCGAAACCTGAAACCGGGACCCTTGAAAAGACACTGCCGCCCGGCGGAAAAGTGAGAGTTGGCAGGAGACCTATGCATAGCCCGCCTCTGGGCGGCGGTCGTCATCGGCCTTACGGGCATCGCGGTAGGCCTGGGCCATCTTCTCGGTAGAGGGCGACAGGTAGACCGAGGTGGTCTTGAGGCTTCTGTGTCCCACCTGTTTTTGCACGATGGGCAGGGGCACGCCTCGGTCCACCACGTAGTTCATTATGTGTGAATGCCTCAAGCTATGGACCGTAAACATCCTGAGGTTCTTGCCGCGGGCATCCTTGCCATAAACGTGCTGCAGGCCGGCCTTGGTGACATACCGCTGGAAGACCTGGCGGATGCGATTCTCGGTATAGGGGGTATTCCAACGTTTTCCCGGGTGGAAGAGGTAGGCATCGGCTTTGAGGACCTTTTCATCCCGCTTGTTCATCAGACCTTTGTATCGCAGCAGGCTCTTGAGTTCATTCGTCAGACCTCTGGGCAGATAGCTGACGCGCGGGTGTCTGGTCTTGGTGTTCTCGGCCGGGAAGAAGATCGTACTGCGGCTGAAGTGTACGTGCTTGATCTGAATGCGAACGAACTCCCCGACCCGGCAGCCCAGTTCGTAGATCACCTGGAACATCAGCTTGTGATGGTACTGATCGACACTGTCGAAGAACTGCTGCAATTCATCCTGGGTCAGATAGCGGATGATCTCACCGAAGCGCTCGTATCGCCTGGCTCGTCGTCGCTTTCTGTATCCGTGTTGCCGCATGTCGGCAGATTCGCTGGGGTGGATGGTTTCCATGCAAATGTGAAATCACACAGATATAAAAACCTTGCGCCGGCCAGCGTATATATGGGTACAGGCGAACCGACAACTATATAAACCCTGGTGCCTTGGTAGTCATAGGCTCAGAGAGACCCACGGGCATCACGCCTGTCACAACCCCGCAGACGCTCATGTCACACGATGCCGATGCAACAGACGATAGGGCCGCATGCTCCGGCCATCTCGATTGCCCCGCCACTTTGGCTCATTCCGGCTCGAAAGACCTGGAATACCACGAAATCGCCAGACCCCATGGCTGTCCTTCGTAGCCGCAGCTTTCTCTATGTCTCTCATGTTCGGCTTTTCAGCCTCGTATGTCACTTCCTCACATCAACTTCTGGACCGCCCTTCTCTGCTGAACCCTCTCTTTCCAGCCCGTAAAACCCGGAATACCCTGAACCCCCCTTCTGCCCACAGGCTTCCTCGTGCCGGCTGCCACAGAATTGGCCGTCTCTCGTTGTTCTGTGTGCCATCTGCCCAAGCGACGCCTTTGCCCACACCATCGCTCATGCCCGTTGTTTCACTGCCGCACGACTGCACACCCCCGCCGTCGACGTTTCGCTGCTGATGCTGATGGTCACACGGCGGCCTTCGAGACGGTCTGCCTGCCGCATCGCTTTCCCCAGAAGGTTGCTCTACGGGCGACCTCTCTCGGCCTGGGATTCTCCCGCATCAGCCGAAAGGTATAAATACCGCATCATCCTGTACGATCGTACAGATTGGTATCATCCAATCGATCAGGAATAACCGGAACATGGCAAAACCCGAAACTGTTTTCAAAGTGGGCGCCGTCCGAGCCTCGGTCTTTCGCAATGTCGTCATCGATAACAACGGCAAGACTGTCCCCCTGCCCAAGGTGGTCATCGAAGTCCGTTACAAGGACAAGACCGGCCAGTGGAACGGGACCAACAGCCTCAGTCTCAACGACATCCCCAAGGCGATCCTGGCCCTGCAGAAGGCCTTTGAGTACCTGACCGGCCACAAAGAGCCCGAACCGGCGGAAGGCCTCTTCAAAGGACCCCAATAGGCCCACCAGCCCACTTCCTGCAAAGCGTCGAGAGTTGAATTCTCACCCTGTTACCTGGAGGACCGCAACCACCTTCTCTGTTCCCATCTCTTCTCACTGACGCTCGGGCATGTAGCCTGAGCTTCTACTCATACGCACTGAGCCCTTGGTCGTTCCAGGGGCTTTTTTTATGCGCGAACCCAGATGGCGCACTCATTCAAAAGAGGCGTGCCATCGCACTCATGGAGGTATTGCCCATGGAGATCATAAGAGCCAAAGTCAACGAACGATTGTTGTCCAAGGCCGAAAGGCTCTTCACCGGCGCCGTGGAGGGCCGGATCATCGAGATCCTGCAAAACGCCAGAAGAGCAGGCGCTGCGGAGGTGCACATCATCAATAGCCACGGCCAGGTCACCGTACGTGACAACGGCCGGGGCATCGCGGACTTTGCCGCACTGCTGGACCTGGGCAGATCCGACTGGGATGACCGTACCGAGTATGCTGAGGACCCGGCGGGTGTGGGCGTGTTCTGCCTGGCGCCACGGGAGGTGTGCATTACATCGGGCGACAAGAAGGTCGTCGTCAAGGGCAACGGCTGGACCGGTGAGCCGGTTGAGGTATTGGCGGCAGATCGGACCTGCAAAGGCACAGAGCTTGTCTTCGGCGATCAGCCCTGGCTGTTCGAGACGGTCCAGAAGCACGCGGTCTTCAGCGGCTTGAACGTGACTGTAGACAGCCAGATGTGCGCACGTGAACCGTTCGTATCGGATACGGCATCGGCGCATCCTGAACTGGGCTGTCGGATCGAGGTGCGCGAACGAAACGCCCTGAGCCAGTGGCACACTCAATGGAAGCACAGCTACTACGCCGACGATGTCCTGGTCAACTTCCACGGCCAGGTGGTGGCGTTCACCGACATGGCGTTGAGCGAGCATCTGCAATTCCTGGTGGACCTGACGGGCGAACCGACGGGGATTCGGCTGATGCTGCCGGCGCGGACGCGGCTCGTTGAAAATGAGGCGTTGGAGGTGCTCAAGGCAGCCATCGAGAAGGAGGCCTATCTGTACATTCAGAAGCGGGGCTCGCACAAGCTCAAATTCAGCGAATACCGCCGAGCCAAGGAACTCGGCATTGAGTTGCCGGAGGCCGAACCGGTTTTCCAGACGGGTCTGCTGACCGGTGAACCTGTTGAGCCGATTGAGGTCACAAGGCCGAAGGATTTCCCGTTGGCGAGGTGTTATCGCTTGGCGAAGGAGTGCATGGACGCCGACGAGGCAAATGAGGCCAATGCCCATCTTCTCTCGGCCCTGGGCACATTCGAATCGCCCTTTGTCGTAGTGGACATCTCGCCGGACTATGACGGCTACACCTGGGCCCGGTTGCCGACGATCGAGCAGGTCGAAATCAAGACCGGCAAGGAGATCCAGTCGCAGTACCTCTGGTGCGAGAGGCTGGTTGCGGTCGACAGCCTTCAGATCACGGCCCATGCCAGTGACGGCAAAGCGTTCACATCGGTCGTGCCGATGGCCATCCGTGAATACGCTCGCACGGAGGGCCCCAATACATGGGTCGGGACCGATGTACTGGTGACGCCGGCGGCGAGAGACACACTGAGTCCCACCTATATTTGGTACCAACTGGGCGGCTTCTCCGAAGACGGCGACACGTACGATACGCAACTGGAGGATTTCGAAGAGCAGTTGAACCGGTTCTGGGCCGAACTCATCGGGCCGGACGAGTATCTGCGCCAGAGGCTGCTGGAGTGCATTCGAGACTTCAACCTCAAGTGGAGGCACATCAGCGTCGAATCCAGCGGTAAGGTCTGGATCACCTGCGAGGACGGCACAGCCCGGATGCTGCAACCGCCGGAGATATCCTCCGCTTCGTAATGCAGGCCAGACAATCATATCAATCATCAACCCAGCATGGCACGCCATCCAATCGAGGCGTGCCATCGCACGTTTTGGAGGTAAACAACATGGCATGGAGACCAACACAGTATCTGATCGAGGGCGAGCTCGACAACACCCATTTGGGCAAGGTCACTGGCTGGATGCGGTTCGCCGGCATGAACGACAAGGTGACGTTTGATTTGGAGGGAGATTTCCACAGAGACATCCGCGGCGAGAAGATTCATTTCACAGGCGATGCATCGGAGACAGACCCACCGGCAGATGCCAAAGAGTACATGGCGGGTTTTGCCCTGCATCACACCGGCAAGGTCGGCGACATGACGGCAGGTCTGCCGCCGGCAGACTATGTGGCCGGCTACTGCTATCTGGAATGGTACGGCGAAGAGAACGGCCGCGTGGTTATTGAGCTGGAGTCGACACAAGTCGAAATCATCGGCACACCCATTCCCGTACGTGAGTCCTATCCAATCTCGCGCGAGCAGCAGAAACGCAACATGGCCGAATTCCTGGGCGATATTGCCGCCGAGGTGAATCTGCCGGCAGAACGTGTGGTCTGTATCGGTGGCGATACGACAGTTACAGCCGACAGGCGGACGGCCAACGACAGGGTTCGCGGCATGAAGCTCTTGCCACAGGAGATCCGCAAGATACTGCCGCCGCTCTATGCCCAAGACGGCAAGGGTGGCAAGGCCATAGCGTACATCAAGTACTTCACCCCCTCAAGTTCGTGGACCTGGTACATCACGGAAGGATCGCCCATCAGCGATGACAGCGGCAAGGAGGTGGACTTTCACTTCTTCGGCCTGGTGGACGGCCAGGACAAAGAGCTGGGCTATGTGGCCTTGTCGGAGCTGGAAAGCGTTCGCGGTCCGATGGGCTTGCCCATCGAGCGTGACCTCCGGTGGAAGCCAAAGACCCTGGAAGAGATCGCTCCGGAGATGTTTCGATCCGGCGAAAGAACGGAGGGACACGGATGACGAGGAGATGCCGAAGTACACACGGTGAAAATAGCGGCGCCAAGTCCCGCAGGGAGGCTCTCAGCAGCACGGGCCGGGGCCAAAGACTCCTGCTGTATGCGATCCGCGAGAATCTGCCTATCCTGGGCTCGCAGCAGAGACTCGGCGGGCAAGCGAAGGTCCTTGTCAGATGGTCTACCCGCGATGGCTCATGCGAATGGTACATCACCGAAGGTTCGGCTCGACGGACTCCGGACGGTGAGGCCGTGGACTACCTGCTCTACGGCCTGGTCGTAGGGCAAAACCGGCGGTTCGACTACTTCTGGCTGTCGGATGTGATGATGTACCGCGATTCGCCGGGCATGCGCGTGGAGCGAGATCCTTGCTGGCAGCCGAAGAGACTCGATGAGATCGCTCCAGAAATGTTCAGGTCCCAAGACAAAGAACAGGAGGACTGATCTATGGAACAATACTGTCAGAATCCACTCTGTAACAACGAGGCTACCAAGGTCGTGGCTGTCTCTGTAGACAAGCGATCCGATCAGCGGCGATCGCTCTGTGCGGTCTGCGACGAGGCTTACTCCTGGGGCGTACAGCATGGCCGCATGAGGGCCACGCCCAAGAGGCTCTGGATTGCAGCCGTAACGCATAGGGGCGATGTCGTCCATGCCGAAGCCGTTGCCGGCAAGGTCAAGGCGGTCAAGGCCCTGGCCAGGTACCTCAAGACCGAGGAAGGCTATGTGGGCCCAGGCGAGTTGCCCGGCATCTGCGCCTGGCTGGCCGAGCACGATGAGCGGTTGGGCATCGAGATCTTCCGCGCATCGGTGGATACCGCCGGCGAGGACTCATGTTCCTGCGATGCGGTGGACGATCCGAACGCCCGGAGAGGGCTGGTCATCGACCCACCGCCCCAGGAAGAGGGCCCGGAGCTGCTCTATCGCGCAGTCTACGCCATCGACGTCAACGCACGAAATGCCCACCAGGCCGCTGAACGGGCGTACCAGATCATGGTTGATCCCCAGTCGATGCGGCCGGTGCTGTATGTATTGGACGGCGATGGATCCCAGAGCATTGTGGATCTGGCGGCTGAAGCCTCGCAGGTATCGGATGGCCCCGATACCGGCGAATCACAGGCAAAGGTATGCAGATTCATCCAGGCGAACGGGACCCGCTGCCCGCAGTGCAGCAGCAAAGAGATCGACTTCGGCACCGTCGAGTTGGATGCCCGCTGCGCCTATCAGGAAGGCTACTGTCGCCGTTGCCATGTGAGGTTTTGTGCCGTGTACCGCCTGGCGGGATACGGACTGCATCTCGGGGACTCGTTCGAGATCCACACCCTCTCAGGCGATCACACAGCAGCCGGAGAGGATGACCGACAAACCGAGAGCTGACGAACGAACGTCGGCTGTACCCACAATGCTGAGAACTGATTGAAGGAGACTGTCATGCTCAATGAAGTCTACGACACCGTCGAGGCGATCCTCGAAGGCCTCGACACCGGGGGCGAACCATCCCGTGCCTATGCCGAGGAGATCAAGATGCTCAGGGAGATCCTGGGCTATCAGGACCCTGCATCCGATGCCCTCGATGCAGCCATGAGGCGGTATCAAATCGCCCGAAAGCTCGAACGACTGGCCATCGAGGCACAGGATGTGACCGTTGCGTTGCCGGCTGTGCCTATCACGAAGTGGCTGGACGCTACGTCCACAAACGCCGTACCAGGCGCCTCCACAGAGCCGTGCGACCTGGCTCGACTGCTCCAGGTGCTCTGCGACACGATCCGCGCCGAGCTGAACTGAGCATCCGCCCCTCGCTTTCGCGACCCCGCATCACCCCACGCCTGACGCCAACTGACCTACCCCCAGTAACCCAAACCCAGATGAAAGGACATACCATGAACAGCAGGAGACAGTGTGCGCGCAGCCCGCCAGGAATGGCGGCCATTAAGCGTCACACGCATCGAACACAGCAGTTTGCAACCTCACACAATGAAAGGACATGACCATGAGATTGCTCTATATCAACAACTCCGGCGGCGGCTTTGCTGATTATCTGGACATCACCGATGGGACGACTGTGTCGCAGTTCTTCAAGGACAAGATGCCCCATGAGCGGCCTGAAGACTATCTGATCCGAGTCAATCGACAACCGGTGCCGCGCGATTACGTACTGCAAGCCAACGACCGCGTGACCGTCACGCCCACGAAGATCGAGGGGGCGGCATAGCCGTTCCACGTGATGAACATCACCAAGGGCATCTGTCTGCTTGTGGCGGGCAGGTGCCCTTTACCATTTGAAAGGAACCATCATGAATGACAAGGAACTGGTGCGCGTCGCGGCGGCCATCGAGAACGCTTTGCAGCAGTTGCGCAAGAGCCGCTACGCGCGGTGCACAGCGCAGCTGAGCCTGTTCGCCGGTACGATACGGAACCTGATCGGCGATTCCCGAAAGCTTGCCGTGGCTGTGTCCCGCGACTGGTTTGCAGCGGCTGAACACTCCTGCAAGGCGGTTAACCGGCAGTTGGGTGAGATCCCATTCCTGGCCTCCAACATCCAGTCTCTTCTGGACAGGCGACACCGAGAGACGCCGACTCTCTCTGCGATCGCCGCAGACCTGTGGGCGTTGCAGCAGGAGTTCGATGATGTCGAATTCAACGGCGAGGAAAGTGCCCTGTGCGTGGTCACTGAAGCGATTACCCTGGAGGACGTCTACCTGGGGCGATTTCGGATTGCGCTGTATCTGGACAGTCTGAGTGAGCTGTATCAGAAGGTGCCGTACTATGTGATGGCCATCGATCCGCACCCGGCCGCAACCGACAACGCCATAACGCATCCGCACGTGAGCCACGATGTGGTCTGCGAAGGCGACGGCGCAGCAGCCATCAAGGCAGCGCTCGAGGCAGGGCGACTGGTGGACTTCTTCACCATGGTCCGCAGCATCCTGACGACCTACAATCCGGACAGCCCCTATGTGCCACTGACGGACTGGAATGGGGTGTCCTGCTACGAGTGCGGCTACATCATGGACGGCGAGTATTCCTATTCCTGCACCAGTTGTGACAACGCGGTGTGCGATGACTGCTCGGCCGCCTGCGCCAGTTGCAGCGAGATCGTCTGCAGGACCTGCGCCGGTACATGCGAAATCTGCGAGCGTTCGTTGTGTCCGAGGTGTGCGAAGAATAAGTGCAGCGAATGTGAATCGGTGTGTTGTGAATCGTGTCTTGATGACGGGCTATGCCCCGAGTGCAGAGAAGAAAGGGAAGACAATGAAGAACAGGAAACAGAAGACGAGCAAGAAGCCACAACCGGTCAAGAAGCAGCGGTTATGGGAGGACGACTGGCCGATGGAGGACAGCGAGCCGGTACAGCTTACGCTGCGGTTCAGCCCGACGGCGTGGGCCAAGCTGCTGTACTTCCGGGACCAATCGGACAATGAGGTGGGCGGCTTTGGCATCACCGATCCGGACGACCTGCTGTTCGTACAGGACGTCGTCGCCGTCAAACAGGAAGTTACCTCCATCAGTGTCAAGTTCGATGACGAGGCGGTCAGTAGGTTCTTCGACGAACAGGTGGACCTGGGCCGAAGGCCCGAACAGTTCGCGCGGCTCTGGCTGCATACCCATCCTGGAGACTCGCCCGAACCCAGCGGCAAGGATGAGGAGACCTTCAAGCGTGTGTTCGGCGCGTGCCAGTGGGCGGCGATGGTGATCGTGGCCCAGGATGACAGCACGTACGCACGCCTGAGCTTCAACGTCGGCCCGGGCAGCCAGGTGTTGATTCCTGTAGGGATCGACTATTCACAGGCGTTTGGCCCCAGCGACCATGACGCTTGGGACGCCGAGTACGCGGCCAACGTCAGGGCCGTAGACTGGCTGCACGGGCCGGTTCAGGATGAGAAGGCATCGGCCGGTAGGCAATGGCACGGCGATGTCGTGCCGTACGATTTCCTGGCGGAATTCGAGGGCATGGAACCGGCCCAACGCCAGGCGCTCCTCGATGAGCTGGCAGATCGGCCGGAACTGTGGGACCGGGAAAGTGAGGTGCTCTTCCTATGAGGGACGACGAAAGGTACAGCCGCCAGCGCGATATCGTGCCGCCGGAACGCATCGTGGCCTGCCAGGCCACAGTGATCGGTGTCGGCGCCATCGGCCGACAAGTGGCCCTGCAGCTTGCAGCAATGGGAGTCCCCTGGCTCCAACTCGTGGATTTCGACATGGTCGAGACGAGCAATCTGGCCAGTCAGGGTTATCTGGAAGACGATCTGGGCCAGCTCAAGGTCGACGCCACGGCCATGCAGTGCAGGAAGGTCAACGCCGGAATCGAGATCATCTCTGTGCCCCAGCGGTTTCGTCGCAGCCTGGAGATCGGCAACGCCGTCTTCTGTTGTGTGGACAAGATCGATGTCCGCCGGCTCATCTGGCAGGCGGTCAGGGACCAGGTCGGATTCTTCTGCGATGGGCGGATGAGTGCCGAGGTCCTGCGGGTCCTGACGGCCTGTGATGCGCCATCGCGGTTGCACTATCCCAGTACGCTCTTCCGCACAGAGGAAGCCTTTGTCGGCCCCTGTACGGCCAAGACCACGATCTATTGCGCCAACATCGCCGCCGGCCTGATGATCGCCCAGTTCACCAAACACCTGCGGCACCTGCCTATCGAGCCGGACATCCAACTGAATCTACTGGCTTCGGAGATGAATGTCACTGATGCCTGCCGGTAAGTGTGGCAGGCGGGTATTGGGGAGGGCCGACGACAAGGCCCTCCCCCTTCTCATCGCTATCGGCACAATATATAGATCTGTATTCACTATTTCCGATCACCGCAATCCTTAAATACTCCTTCTGCGTTGTCATTATCAAATGACATCGAAAACAAATACACCACAAGACAAAGACGACAAGGCCGTTCGTACCCTCGAAGAGATCTGTGAGAACACCCGCGCCATCCGCCGGGTGGTCAACCGCATTCTGGACCATCTGCACGAGTCCCAGGACACAGACGACGACTACGACCCCTACACCCTCGACTGGGCCGATCTGGACAACTACGACGACATGTACTACTGAGCTGGCGTCCAGAACGCCGGCCGGTGGTCGGCTATGCGTAAGATTTATATAGCCTGGCCGCCTATTGCTTCCATGATAGAACCGGACCTGCAAGACAGACTCCAGCGCCTCCAGGAGCGCCTCCGCCACATCAGGGCCCTGCTCGCCTGGGAGCGGCTCAAACGCCGGGAGGACCAATCCAACGGGATATCGGGGTTTCGAATACACGATTCCACCGCAGAGGACCTTCGCAGTGAGTACTCCATTCTGCTGACCGGTCTGCTGCAGATGTACTGTCTTCTCCATCACCGCTCGTCCATCGTCGCACAGTCCATCCGCGAGGACATCTTCCAGCGCCTCGCTGAGATCGAGTGGCAGCTCTATCGCCTGCAACTGCACCGAAGGTTCGGAGGGCCTGGCACGTGAAAATGGGTTTGTTCGATCTGTTCAGGCCAAAACGCACGAAGGCAAGCGTCTCCCAGGAGGAACACCGCCGGCTGGTGGCCGCATTCTACGATCTCCGGACACAGGTCACGAACCTGGACACCCAGATCGCCACCGTCCATATGGCGCTTCGGCGGCACGAGAACGATATCGCCGCCTGCAAGGACCTCACCGACCGGCATGAAAGGGCGCTGACACAGTTGGAGCAGATCGTCAACACACCATCCGCCCTGCCGACCGGGTATGCCGACCGATTCCCGCAGCATTTGGTCCCTGCCATGAAAGAAGCGCCGAATGTATCGGCCATCGAATCAGCGTCTTATCCACCGGCCCGCCGACTCGATCTCGACCGGTTCACCGAGCAGCAGAAACGACTGCTGGCCGCGTTCGTTCAAAACCGAGACCGGACGATGTCTTACGCCGACCTTGCCGCCGTGCTCGGCAAGTCCGCCTATACGATCAAGAACCAGATGAACCAGATCCGGCACAAGGCCGACCTGTTCGATTGCACCGTAGGACCCGAAAGCCGCAATTATTTCAGACTCAAGGACGACCTGAAGGTCGAGAAGCAGCTCAAGACCGGCCGACCCGCAGGGCGCCCGGTGTCGATGGCAGAACCCGACCGGACGATGTCCGGCCCCGAAACGACCCCATCGGAACCGACCTTCTCACACTCGCTGTTCTGACCCCCGGCCGGCACGATACCCTGTATCGCCCCGTGCAAGCCGTCACTCTGGCAGGATTCTCGTCCTTCGCGGCAAAGTGAGAGTTGCAGCTGGCTCCGTTTGCAGGCGATCCCGGAAGGGCCTGATGACCATGTATTGTCACAGCGACGGTTCGAGTCGTTTCGCTGCCCGCTATTCGGATAACCGAATAACGTCGCCCGACAGTCAATCGCACGCTCCAGACATCAATCCCGACAGACTCTGCATCCGGTCCGCACCGGCAGGTTTATAAACGGGCCCGGCTTTATGCGTCCAGCGAGGTTTATACGTCACAGTGGATATCGATCAATATCTCTCACACAAACAGGCGGCCCTGGACAAGGGCGCTGAAAGGATCCGTAACTTCGAGGTCTTTGACTTCAATTACGTTCCCGAAAGACCCCTCATGCGTGAAGAGGTCAAACCGGTCATCGACGCCCTGCTGCGCTACCGGCAGACCGGGATCGCCAACAACGTCTTGATCCTGGGCTCACGCGGATCGGGCAAGAGCGTTCTGGCCAGGTACCTGATGAACCTCATAGGCCAACAGGGCCCGTTGACCTTCGCCTACGCCAACTGTCGCCAGCACAACACCAGCGTCAAGATCCTGGCCGCCCTGCTCGGTCTGCGGCCGCGAGGGTCCAGCCTCGACGAATTGTGGCAGCGATTCGAGAACGCACACGAGGGCCGGGTCGTCTTCGTGCTCGATGAGGTCGATTTGATCAGCGAGAAAGACCGCCACAAAGACATTCTGTATCTTCTCAGTCGCTCGACCAGGAACTATATGGCGGTCCTGTTGAGCAACAACCCGAAGTTCCTCAATCTGCTCGATGAGAGCATCAAGAGCACGCTTCAGCCCGAGATCGTGCACTTTCGCAACTACGACGCCACCGAAATCGAGCGCATTCTCCTGGACCGCGCGCGAATCGGCCTGAAGACGATACCGGCCGGCACACCCAGTGAGATCGCCGCCATGACCGCCAGGAACACCAATTCCGACGTGCGTGTGGCCATCAAGACGCTCTACCTCTGGGCCCTGGAGCCCCAGGCGGCCATCGCCGAACACTTCGAGAAGGCCAGACGCGACATCATGTTCGATGTGATCCGGGACCTCAACGACCGCAACCTCCTGATCCTCCGGGCCGTCCTCGATGAGTCCGACGGCTTTGCCAAGGACGTCTACGAGACCTATCGCCGCAGAAGCGCCCAGGTCCACGAAGAGCCCTTCAGCTACATGCACTTCTACTCGAATCTCTCTTACCTCCAGAGCCTTGGACTGCTCGTTCTGATCTCGACCAAGGTCAACCGCACGTATACCAACCGGATTCAACTGACTTTCGATCCCGGCATCCTCGATGCGGTCTGGACAATGCGGTTCGCCTGAATCACCGACCGATTCGGGCTTACGGTCGGGGATGGGGCGACCAGAGACGGCCGAGCGTCCAACCCAAAGGACCCCTTGGGCGACTGGATGGTCGAGTCCCCTCCTGTCAGTCATCGGGCGACCGCCTTTCGGTCGATAGGAACCAGAAGGCCGCAGCATAGCAAATAGGACAATACGGCGCAGACAAGAAGTATACCGCCCTCCTACGGATACGAAGAAGCGGTATACCCGGAGCAAAAGCCCGAAATGTCTCCGTTCAGAAACCGCTTGCCGCCCGGACTTGAAAACAATGTGACGGCAAAGACAGGCAAGACCACGTTACGATCTTCAGAACAGTCCGTGATCGGTGACGGCCTCTGCCTGGGTTTCAATCCTCTCGGGGCAGTCGGCCTTGGAGATATCGCAGTATCGGCATTCGCCCCAGCTCGGTACTTTCTCTGCCGGCTCGGGCCCGCCGATCCTCAGGACCGTCTTGCGGAACAACTCCTTCAGCTCGGCGTCGATCCTGGATGAAGGGACATCAACGATGGTATTGTTGTAGATAAGACGTCCCTCGAGTTTACGCCCTTTGCAGTGGCCCTCCACGTAGGGCAGCGAGAGCATGTAAATCAGAACTTGAAAATGGTCGGAATGCCGGGGTGTGCCGGTCTTGCAGTCCTCCACATACGCTTCTTCCCCTCGGATGGCCACAATGTCGGGCTTGCCCGAGACCTCGATTCCATCGGTACCCTTCAGTGTGAAGGAGTTCTGGTCTTCGGCGTATACGGTGAAGCCTTCGGCCTCTAATTCGGCCTTTCGGGCACGGAGGAGTTGCGTGTGATCGGCCGTCCACTTGGCCAGGTCCAGACCACTGGGCAGCTTCTCCCAGATGTAGTGAGAGCGAAACCAGCAGGCCCATTCGCATTGCTTTTCCCCCGCCATCAGCTTGGAAAGCCAACTGACCCAGGTAAACGGATTGGACCGCTTGGCCGCCGGCCCTGCATTCTGCTTCGACAGCTTGCTGAAATGGCGACTGTCTCCATCACCTGCAGATTCATTGGAGGAATTGTCTTGGTCCTTCATCGTACTGCATAGTGGCGGCGCTGCCTTATAAATCTTGCGGTGTATTGGTGCAAAGCAGCGTGACCGATATAGGCGAGGGCTTCACCAACAACCCAATGAAAGAACACGGGTTGAACCCCCCATTGTCTGGGCCAAAATTTAGGATTCTCTAGGTGGAACCGTTGCCAAAGAGCAGGCGGCGGTTCGCTCGCTCCGCTGCGCTACGCCGGGGCGACAGTCACAGCGGTCGCGATCGCCGCCAGCAGGACCAAGGCAAAGCCCTGGCCGGCAAGAGCATGCTGAACCGTCTGGAGTTGACGCCGGTCGGCGCCGATACCAAGAGCCGCTATAAGAAGATCACGGCCCACCATCGTCAGATCGAGGACCTCTTTGTCGAATTGTTCCTGCAGGCTCACCGGGAACCGCCGGAACAGATCGTGCTGCCCCTCGATGCCACCGACGACCCCGTCCACGGTCCTTTGTCCCTTGGACACCACCCCAACAGGTCCAACCCTGCCCAAAACCAACACCGGTGAGAAATGCGGGTTAGAGGAAACCCAGAAGCAGCACCACCTGGATCGCTTCTTGAGCTAGCTCCACCGGGTGGATCTGTTGATCTGCGATGAACTGGGCTACCTGTCCTTCAGCCGGACCGGTGCCGAGCTGTTGTTCCAGGTCTTCGCCGATCGGTATGAACGCGCCAGTCTGCTGATCACCAGCAACCTGCCGTTCAGCGAATGGGGCCAAGTCTTCCAGGGTGAACGCATGACGCAGGCCTTGTTGGACGGGCTGACACATCACTGCCACATCTTCGAGATGAACGCCGAGAGCTACCGGTTCTGCGAGTCGGTCAAGAAGAACAAACCAGCACAGCAATGATCCCTTTGACGGTGTGGTATAAGGGTGTATAGTATGCCTTAGGTGGGTCCAAATTCGGCGCCGACGTGGGTCCCTTTTACATGCCGATTTCCACACCGTCGCGGGACACCCGCAAACAATCAGATTCTGCAGCCGCGCCGAAAGGACACCCTGCATCCGCTACTCCTTACCAGTTATCTGGCGCGTCCGAAAAACATCCTACGTCATCCCCTTACGGATAGTAGCCATTCAGATCCATTGACGGCAGGGCAGATTCTGTCAGAGTAATTGGCTTTCCAGGCGATCTTCTTCGCGGGGTGCTGCCCGGTCTGTGACATGCTCGGTCTTCGCTGGTGAAGTACGCCGAAGGCCGCTCCAGCGTGGGCACCATGATGGCAGTATCGGGATTGACGGACGCGCAAACAATTCCACAACAAAGACGAACGCGCCGGCCAAGAATATCAGGATTGATCGAGCAAGCGTTCCATATCCAACGAGAGCTGCATCTGATCCGAAGCAACCGCAGGAGATGTTGAATCCATGGTAGAGCGCCCAGCTGATGGCTACGGTAAACATGAAAGCCATAGCCATACAGGCCAGCAATGCTCCCGTGACAAAGACGCCACCCAGAAGACATATTCCCACCATCAGTTCTATCCAGGGAAGCACCATGGCCACGAACATGCCCGAGGCTGGCCCCACCAGCCGATAAGCGTATACGTGCCCTAGAAAATCGTGTGGCAATTGAATCTTGGGTAGACTGCTCCATACGAACAGACAGCCTAAACCCAGTCGTATCATTGCGTTCAACATGTCCAGCCATTTATATGGGCGACGCCGTTCCATCTTCGTTTAGCCTCCACTTTACGGATTCCGACTTCCTGTTGGTATCGGGTCTGCGAGTACGCGGTCGGATTCCCGTGGTCCATTCCATCCATCCTCCAGGGAGAATGCAAATCGCGGAAAAGCCCTCCAGACGAAGCTTTCCGGCCACGGCATCCGCGAAGCTACAATTCACAGACTGACAATAAACCACGAGGGGATGCTCTGACGACAGACTGCTGATGGCCTGCATATACACGGCATCATTTGCATCCACCGGTATACTGATTGCCCCTTCCACATGCCCGGCATCGAAATCGCGCTTCAGCCTCGCGTCAACGAAGATGGCCCCCTCTCCCTGCAATCGTTTGGCAGTCTCCAAGTCTATCCTCCGGATGAAATCCGACGCGTGTGCCCGTTGCGTCGAGACTACTCCATCCGGATAGGCCAAGAAACCTGCTTCACCCGCCGAGTGGGAAGTCAGGGCGACGACCAACGACACGGCAGCCAGGACTGCTGCCTGCATTCCTGCCAATCCTGCTCCACCGAAAGCTCTTGGCAATGCCTCCCACCAACGGTTGTGTCCCCGCATGCGCCTTAGCAGCAAGAGTAAGACGACAGGAACAACTGCATAAGAGAGGAGCCGCTCTCTCTCTCGGCGAATCAGTCGCACCAACTGGACTGGTTCGTTCGACACGACCAGGGCCTTTCCATCCCATCTGGCAGCTAATTCATCGAAAGGTATGAGCCTCATAGGTCCGGGCGGGTCATACACTTGGGCCTGATGTCCCTGCGCTGCCAAGAACACCATGTAGTGGTCGTAGTCTCGACTCAAGTCGTTTCCCTTGACATGCAGGATGGCAGGATCTCCGTAGGAACGCAATGCACGAGTGCTTAGGCCCCGCATTATCTCCGCGTGCAACCCTGCATCTTCCGCTGCCAGCTTCAGCGCGGTTAGCGTACTTCCGTTCGATGTGTCCAGATACTCCGGGCGGATCAAGTCCCCGAACTCAGGCTGACGGCCCTCCATCTTCATGATCAGATACAGACAATACAACCCGCAATGCGGCGGCTGCTTTCTCCTCACAGGCGCAACACGGGATTCCGGAACAGCGGCATCAGCAGAAACAGAACCGACATGGAGTCTTGAACCATGCGTGTCTTGCCGCGTCCCACTCGGCTGTCCTTCCTGCAACAGGAATTCCGGGTGTTCCTCTGTCCCTTGCGGGTGGAACTTCGATGGCGACACACCACCTGACAGGCGTTCGGCCTGGCCCATCAGGTCATCGGCAATCGACTCCAATCGGGCCAATGCCTCTTCATCCACACAGGGCAAAGGTCCTTCGTCTTGCCATAGGAATTCCCCGGGCATCGGGCGGCCACCGACTCCGAGGAATGTCGTTTTGGTGCCTTCCGGCACGTCGCCCATTGCGAAGGGGTTGTGGCTTATATCGTTGGGGTCAATCTCCAGTTTCCCTACTGCAATCTCGTGACGATAGCTCATACTGAAATCGGGCGGGCGCGCGATACGGACCTCCCACGCCGCCTTGACGGGAACCCAAGCCGCACCAAACCGCTCGATGGCGGTGTTCAGGCCGATCATGTTGACTCCCTGTCTTTCCAAATGGAGCTTCACGAAGTTATACCCTCGGTTGGGATCCATCCATAGGGTGTACCGTCCATTCGATGTTTCTGCCTCCAGGACGTAGCAAGACACCCCATCGATGGACTCGACCTCTGGCCGCACCCGTACGTTTTGGCAGGCGCGCAGAAAACGATCGATGCGATCCGAGCGGCTACCTGCACCCTCGACAAAATACCCCCAACTCCAACTCCCCGCACCGCTTATAACTCTGTCGAAAACGGGACCCTTGGGGGTGGAACCAGCGTAATACGTCACGCTTGCCTGTTGCGAGGCGTCACCGGATCGAAAATAGGATATGGATCTATCCACGTCGAACAGGTGGCTCTCATAACGAGCGTGCTCTCGATCAATCGAATGCGTCGCATAATCGCCCCACGAATATCGTTGCTCCTTCATCCGCTGACCATCCCACCAAAACACTACTCGGGTATGTTCGTGCATTTCACGCGACTTGTCATGTTCAGCAACCGGGCCTTGTACGAAGACGACTCGATTAGTCTCAACGTGGGCTGCAAATGACGTTTGATAGAGATCCGCATTCGCCGCAAAACGATTCAGCACTTCATCGGCACTGGGGATAGACGCCGTGGCGCAATCGAGTATCACCAAGACGACCACATACGTATCCAAATGCTTCATTATATTCGCACCTCGGCAGAAACAAACCCTTCGAATCACTTCAGGATCAGGACCAAGCGGCCTTTCGGCCGCCTAGCCCTGACGGTTTCTTGGTCATTCGCAACGTGTAGACAATACGCTCGCGCAGTACCATGAGGTGTCTGGATCCTGGCCGGTTATGCAGCCGGCAGAATAGCCATTGCTTTTCACCGTGCCCCCGGTCCCGATCTCGACACCCGAGAACCAACCGCCGTCGCAGCCTATGACGCCGGGGTCCTCGCCGCCACTACAGGGGAGCCATGCGGTAGTCCTGCAGTTGGAGCCAACGGGAACGAGTATCCATCCCCCTGCGTCGCCACTTGCGCGCACGATTTCCGGGGAGGCGATACTGCAAAGAATCAACAGACCTAGCATGACACCGCAGAGTGGTGCTACATTTCGTATGTTTGCGTATTTCATCATAGGTCACCTCATTCATACATCCACTTCGGCATTCCACAGAGATTCTCACAGCATATCCTGATGCAGCGATCAACTGTCCATAGGCACCACCTCCTTTCATGATGTCCAAGACTGGGCCCACTCCCCATTAATGACCACATCCGTCGGCGAGGGATATCCGCACGGACGCGCGAATCCACTGAATCGGAAATCGCTTGCACCAACGCGTTCCAGGACCAGCGCTATATTCAATCGCCGTTTCCTCTCAAGGCAATACGCCGGCGCAAACCACCGCGCCCTTGTGTATCATGGGACAAATGTCTCAAGCAGATGATATGGATGATCTATCCGTTGACCGGTTACCTGCGGCGGCGGCGAGGTTGCTCGCGGCGACGACGAGGTGAGGTCGACTGATCGCCTCTAGGTGGAGTGACGCCAGGGCGTTGAGAGGATACCGTTGGCTGCGGCAACGGCTCGCGAACATGGATGTACCCGATCGTGGGAAGGCGTTGTTTGATATCTGTGATCGTCTGGCTTCGAATGGGTTTGCTGGTCTCTATAGTCAGCGACTGAAGGCCGGCAAGGCCCTCGATAGAGGTCAAGGCAGTATCTGGGATTTCCCCGCCCAGGGTCAGATCCTTAACCCTTGCTAAGCCTGCCAACGTTGCCAAATCCTGATCCGTGGGCCGGGCCAGTCCCCGGACCGATAGCCTCTCCAGTTCTGAGAGCCCCTTCAGATGCTGCAAAGAGGCTGCCGGCAGTGAACGCGCGTCAATCATCACCTGCTTGAGATGCCGAAGATTAGGCAGGAACGCCAAGTCCGATTCCTGCAAAGACAGCGCGGACAAACGTAGGCGCTTCAGATCCTGCAGTCCGGACAAGTCCAGCGTCAATTCGTCAATCCCATTCGGGGCGCGCCCTCCTACCCACATTTGTACGTCCAGATCCCGCAAACGTGACAGAGCGCGTAGCTGGTTCAGGCCGCTGCGGGTCACGCTCGTGCCGGCAAGATACAACCGCTCCAACTGGTCCAACTCGCTGATCGACGCCAAGTCCCTGTCGGTCACACGTGTACCCACGATGCTCAACGTCTTCAGATGGGTAAGGGACTCTACACAGGCGCGATCGGCATCAGACAAGGCTCCCCCGCCAACGACATGGAGTTCTTCGAGTGAGCTGCACTGCCGCAGTTCGGAGAGGCCTGTAGGGCCATCATATCCCTGGAGACGCCCTACCAAGCTGAGGCTCAGATGCCGCAGATTCTGGAAGGTCGCTAATGCCTTCACACCTTCAGGAGACAGAAGACCGGTTCCTTCGATCGATTCCAGGCCGGGCAGAATCGCCGCCAATTGGCGCATCGCGGCATCACCGTGCGGCGCACCTTCTCGGACGATCAGGGCTCCAGAAAAGGCTATCGCCTTCATGTACTTAAGATCTTTCAAATGGGCCACACCGGCCGGCGTCAGCCTCGGACTGGTTCGGATGAAGTACAACTCCTCAAGATTCTGTAGTTTGCCGATCGAGGCGAGGCTGGCATCGGTCAGATTATCGCAGGCGCTGCCCCAGAGAGTCAGGCTCTTGATCCGCGTCAAGCTCTCCAGGTATGCAACGTGGCGGTCGGTGATCGGGACGTTACCCCAGAGGCACAGGCGTTCCAGGCGGGGCATCTGGGCCAATTCGGCCAGGCCGGGGCCCCAAAACCCCCCGGTTCGGATCCGCAGCCAGCGGAGACTGCCCGCGTGCGCGACCTCCTTGATCCCGGCGTCGGTGACCTCGGTATCGAGGTCCAGATACTCCAGGGCAGGCAGGTCCTTCAAGACCGCCAGACCTGCGTTGCCGACAGACCGCTCACGAAGGACCAAGCCCTTGAGCGAACGCAACGCTCTGAGGTCTTCCATTCCCTTGTCCGTGACTCCCGTGCCGTTCAGGCTTAACATCTGCAAACCCGTCAAGCGACGGATCGGTTCCAGCACGACTCTGTCGGCATCGGTTCTCGGGACCATGGTGGTGACCAGAAGCCAGTACAGGTCATCGGGGCCGAGCGATGAGAGCCCGGATAAGTCGTCCGGATCGACACGAGTCCGGTCCGCCACCAACATCTGGTAGGCCAGATGGTTCTGTGCCAGGATCTGCACGGGATCCCCGGGGCGCGGTCTCAACTGAAGCACCAATAGCACGGCTCGATCGCTCGGTATCGTCACATCGCCTCGGGCCACACCTACATACTCCCAATTTTCTGGGCACACACGCTTTGAGTCCCACGCAGAGACAGATTCCGGCGGCACGTGAAGGTTCCCCACACACTGATCGGAGGGGAAATGTAGGACGTTGGTGTCTCCCCCCGCACGCGTAACCGGCTCAGACAGGGTAATCTCTTCAGCTCGTACCGCTCCGAAGAGCATGTGGATGGCAAGTCCGATCGCCGCAATATCGCTTCGTTTCAATGTGCCACGATGGTTGCTCATGATTGCCTCCGCTCAAGGACTGCGTTCGTGTAATCGCGTGAGCTTCCAGGCACCGTCTACCTGGATCAGGTGGGTCTCAAGCCCGATTGTTTCCCCCAAAGACCAGGTCTTTGCTCCGAAAACAACCTCAATATGAACCGTCGCATTCCAGAAGACTTTGGCCGTGTTGCCATCTTGGGCCACCTCCACGAGTTCAATGGGATGGCCCAGACACTGGGGGTATAGGCTGTCGGCTGTGTCCTGGTTCCCTTCGACGAAGCATCCGCTCAATTGGTCCGTCGCACCTCGATCGATCAGGGCCAGAACTTCATACACCGCCATCGCGGGCGTACTCAGGTCTGGCGCGTCGGCCTCGCCGGATTGGCCTCCCAACGAGATGCCGACAGGCGGCGAGCTGATCTTTTGGATGTCCATCGGGGTTCTAAGTTGCCTGAGGATAGGTGCATGTCCGAGTGGTGACGATCTGCCGCTGCCTATTGAATCCAAGGCCTGTATCTCCGCATTGTCTTGCCTTGGAGTTGGCAACGGGACAGGTGCAGGCGACGAGCGCATCCAGAATAGACAGGCTACCATAGGAAATAGGCTCGTGATCGTGACTCCGGCGAGAACCGTCTTGACCCTGCCTGCCCTGGTTGAGGCCAGAGCGGTCCTTTCGATGATCACGTTGTCCTGTCGCTTCTTGAACATCGCTAGCAGCCCTCGCTTTCCCAGTCGCTCCTCTTTTCAATGCCCTGAATTCAGGGCGTATCCTTTTGACCGAGGATGTCCACGTCCGCCGATGTCATATAGATTATAACTCTGCACTTGTCAAAGAACAAGAGCTCAATGGCTGCATTCGGGTCGGAACCAGCGCTTTTCCACATGTCAATGGCATTGCTCCGTAGCCATGCCTTTGCGCAACAGGTTCTCAAGCCGAGCCTGTGGACCGTCGTATGCGTGTCGGTTCTGACTCATGAACTCTTCGAACTGGACATGTGGGTCGCTATGGTACGGGCGATGAGCCTCATATAGACACGAGCGTTTCTCAATCTGCATGGCTGAATCATTATCTCCCAGTCTCACGGATACCCTCGCGGCCTCTTTGGCAATATCCACGGCCTTGTCGTACCGGCCTTGGGAGGCGTATGCCGCTGCCAAGATATCGAGTACATCGGTATCCTGGCCCTGCGCGAGGGATCGCGCCCGCTCGGCCAGCAGAATGGCCTCGCGCGGGTCGCGAAATTCTTCTGCCGGATGGGTCGCCAGGAACCATGCCAGTCCTTTTGTAGCCAGGAGGAATCGTGGACTTACACTGAGAGTCTCGCGCAGGCAGCCAAATCCCGGCCTCGTCTGTCCATGAAGAATCAGTAGATAACCAAGCGCGTAACGGGCGAGTGGAGGTCTCAGCCCCTGTTCGACCTCGGCCGCCTCACGCAATGCAGCAAGCCCCCGGTCGAAGTCGCCGCGATGACAGAAGGCTAATCCCAGGCTGATTCGAGCCGTCATGTCGGTTGGCACCAACTCGACAGCTCTGCGATAGTGCTGCACCATTTCTTCCGTGTCGCCTCCGGTCTGATCCAGCCCCAGAGCAAGGTTGTGGTGGGCCTGCCAGAGGTTCGGTGCGGTGCGGAGGGCCGATCGAAAGTGCCCAATTGCTTCTTGGTACCTGCCGTGTGACGCGAGATAAAGACCAAGGTCGTTATGCACCATTGGGGCGTCTGGGAAGAGACGCAGCATATACCGGTGGAGTTCCCCAGTGTTGCCCCAAGGACGTAGGTACTGCCGTGTTCTTACAGCCCCAAGTGTGCCGAGTACGAGAATAACCAAGGGCACACCAAGGTACCACGTCTGCAGCTTCCGCTTCTGGAGCACGCAGCGCAACTGCGTGAGACACCAGGCGAGTACCAGCAGGATACCGATGAAAGGTAGATAGACATACCTGTTGGCAACGAGGGGGTTGGTGACTTTTACAATCCCTATCGCTGGAAGAAGCATCACAAAGAAGATCAGCGAACCGATCAAGGGTGCCGGGGCGCGGCGGCACAATAGAACCAACAAGAGCACCAAGAGGACACATGCTATCATGCTGGCGGCGAAGGCAGGATTCGCAAAGCCAATGATACTGGGCGGCTCGTAATGCGGTGACAGGTTCAGCGGCAAGATGAGCTTACACAGATAGAAGACAACGTTGTGGCAGAGCACCATCGGCACATGGAGCAGGTTGCCCCTGCCGGGCCAGTGGGCTCCAGCGGTGCCACTCTGCGACACATATGTGATAACGCTGGAGACCGCAGCGATGGCAAAAAGGGGCAGTTTCTCGAGCACGCTCCGTCGGCCCAACCGATGCAAAGGCCAGCAATCCATCAGCAGCATCATGGCAGGCAGCGGTACCGTGATCGGTTTGGACAGCAATGCCAGGAGGTATGCGAACAAACAGCCGATGTAGAACCACGCGTGCGGTCGCTGAGTGAAACGGACGTAGAGAATGAGAGATATCAGGGCGAAGAGACTCGCCAAGACTGTCTTGCGTTCACTGATCCAACAGACCGAATCGACAGCAATGGGGTGTAACCCAAACAGCAGCGCGACTCCAGCGGCAACAACCGGTTCCCCAAAAAGAAGGTAGATCAGCATGGCAAGCAGCGACGTGTTGCCGATGTGCAGCAGCAAATTGGTGCGGTGGTAAACACTCAGATCATCGGGGGTTCCGGCCAAACAGCGGTCCGCCATCAACGATATCATGGTCAAAGGCTGGTAGTAGCCGCGAACAGTTGATGGTCTCCATACCTCGCAAAAGAACCGACGAACTGCGCCCCATGACGGATTCTGTATGAGAGGGTTCTCGCTAATATACTGAGTATCATCGAGCAGCATCGCTTCGGCCGAAAGAGCCGGCAGATAGACCACGAAGACTGCACTACACACCGCAAGGACAAGGCAAGCAAGCACGCGGCCGCGAGCCACCGAATGGTCGCGTGTGATGATACGTCCGCGCTTCGTACCTCCATGTCCACACATTTGACTCAGCCTCTCCACTCTGGCATCGTCCTGCGTCACGGCACCGGTCACTCAGCAGCCCAGGTAATCGACCACGCCCATAGGGCGTGGCATTAGGAAGGCCCGCCCGAGCGGGCCGAGCGCGTCGCGCAGCCTCCCTTTTGGAGGCGGCCACAGGAGGAAGGCCCCGCGGGGGCCACACAACGCACGTTCTACTTCAGGTCCAGTTCGCCTTGCCCGGACTCCAGTTTCTCCTGCTCACGAATGTACTGGCGAATCCTCTGCTCTTCCAGACCCACCGTGCTGACGCAGTAGCCCGTAGCCCAGAAATGCAGCCCGGTCATCCGCCGCTCATACAGCAGTTCCCGGTGAATGCGTACGGCACTCTTGCCCTTGAGAAATCCTACCGTATGGGCCACACTGTACTTGGGCAGGATGCTCAAGCACATTGTGGATGTGGTCGGGCATACAATGCCCTTCCAGCAGTTCGACACCTCTCTGTTGGCACAACGCTCTCAAGATCCGCCCAATCCGATGTCGGACCTTGCCATACAGTACTTTTCGGCGGTACTTTGGTATAATCACTACGTGATACTTGCACTCCCACCGAACGTGGGACAGGCTTTGCCATTCATGCATGGTTCAGTTCTCCTTCCTGCCCCACGGGGCCTTCCTGGAAGGAGAGCCTACCATGTCTTCTCGCGATCCGACATACCACGGACCGCTCGAAGCTCTTTGGGTCACACGGCGCGACGCCGTGGGTTTAGCAACGCGATGAATCCATGTATCCGTTATCTGCCTGCACGACAGACATAGAGGCACGGAACCTACGATATGTGGCCGCAATGGGTACCGTCTGGCGGACAGTCCCCAGACTTACATGTCCATCATGCCATAACCTCCCGATTCTTGTGGTCCGCGTGCGGAAACCTGTGTCCTGTCGCCAGAAGGTGGCTCTCGGCCCAGTATTCGTTTCAAGTAAGCCGGATTCTGGTCTACGTTGCCGACACCCAAGAACCAAAGAAGAACAAGTCACAGTCATCGGCTACAAATGGTCGCTTTCATATATCCAACTGTGCTCTCAGGGGCGCACATGGACAAAAAATGTGAATAATTCTGCATCTCCGTCCGTAACCTCCGATTTGCGGAGCGATGAGCAGAAAGAGCGGTCCACCATGTCTTCTGGTGGTCGACAACTGCTATATCCTCCCCTGAATGCTCTCGCGCAACATAGCTCTCAGTCGTTGGATACGTTTCCTCATGGCATCTTCAGAGCAGTGCGATAGAGAAGCCAATTCTTTCGTGGACAGTCCTCTGCTAAACCGCAGGATCGCTAGTTCTCGATACGCTGGCGCCAGTCTGGTAGCTGCATCCCTTAGGATTCGTTCGACCTCTTCGACTGTATGCCCTTCCAACGCGCCCATGCTGCTCGTACCCTCGGGCGAATGCTCGTTTCCGGTTGCCGCATGCCGGCAATATTCAACAAAGCCCGCACGTTCTCCTGATAGACGTCGATAATACTTAGAAAGGACATTCCTAGCGATACCGTAGACATATGTATGTGGATCGTCTGGGATTCTGCCTCGCCCGAGTTCTTGAAACACTTCGTGGACCAAGTCTTGCGCATCGGCGAAGATGATTCCTCTCGAGACAAAATAGCCCCGCAGCTTCGCGGAATGCTTCCGATAAAGCATCTCCCAGTCCTGCGTTGGTATTCTCGCTCTTTCCGCTCGTTCGCTACGATCTGACAAGACTTATCTCGCCACCAAGAATCCCCACCCGTCATCCGCTTCACGGAAGAAAACGCTATCTAGATTGATACACATATTTGGCGTCTCTCGCGGCACAGATGTGGATGGGAAAACCATCGGGACCATTCATTCTTGTCAAGGATCGGGTAAACCCAGCCACTCGGATCAGGTTCAAAACCAGCCACTTTGAGGAGCAGGCGGTTTGTCGTAAAGGCTTCTCGAAATCGATCATGTTGCGATTTCGGGAGGTTCGGCATGGCAAACCAACTCAAGATGGCTGTGGTGAACGCGATACGGACCCTGACGCAAGTAGGCTGGTCGCAACGGCGGATCGCTCAGGTGTTGGGCATCGACCGCGAGACGGTTGCCCGGTACGTCCATGCGCCGCCGGAGGCAAAACCAGCCACGAACCCGATCCCCGGGTCCGAACCGATCCCGAACCCGATCCCCGGCCCTGAGAGCCTTTGTGAGCCATTTCGGGCGGTCATTGAGGAGAAGCTCCAGCAGGGACTGACGGGCCAGCGGATCTATCAGGACCTGGTGGACGGGCACAGCTTCACCGCCAGCTATTCCAGTGTTCGCCGGTTCCTCCAACGTCTGGATCAGAATCGGCCGCTGCCGTTTCGCCGACTGGAAGTGCTGCCGGGCGAGCAGGCGCAGGTGGACTTCGGCGCCGGGGCCCCGATCGTGCGTCCGGAGGGCCAACGCCGACGGCCGCACGTCTTTCGGGTGGTGCTGAGCTTCTCGCGGAAGGCCTACAGCGAGGTCGTCTACCATCAAACGACGGAGAACTTCCTTCGCTGTCTGGAGAACGCCTTCTGGTACTTTGGCGGCGTTCCCCAGACCGCAATTATTGACAATCTCAAGGCGGCAGTCGGCCAGGCGGACTGGTACGATCCGGATCTGCATCCGAAGATCCAGTCGTTCTGCCAGCACTACGGCACGGTGATCTTACCGACCAAGCCTCGGATGGCCCGACACAAGGGCAAGATCGAACGGGGCGTCGGCTACGTCCAGAGCAACGCCCTGAAGGGTCGCACGTTCGGCAGTCTGGCCGAACAGAATGCGTATCTGCTGGACTGGGAGACACGGATCGCCGACACCCGCATCCACGGCACGACCCGCAAGCAGGTCCAGGTGCTCTTCGAGGAAGAGAAGCCTCATTTGATTCCGCTGCCGGCGGGACGGTTCCCGAGCTTCGAAGAGGGTCGCCGTTCGGTGCACCGCGACGGTCACATCGAAGTGGCCAAAGCGTATTACTCGGTCCCTCCGGAGTACACAGGCCGGCAGGTATGGGTCCGTTGGGATGGTCATCTGGTGCGAGTCTTCAACAGCAAGATGGAACCGATCGCCGTCCATGTCCAGGTCGAGCCGGGCAGGTTCCAGACGCAGGATCAACACCTGCATGCAAAGAAGATCTCCCAAGTCGAGCAAGGGACGGTCTCGTTGCTGCGCCGCGCGGCCTTGCTGGGCACTCACGCCGAACAATGGTCCCGCCAGATGCTCCAAACGCGAGGTATCCCGGGTGTTCGGGTGTTGGTGGGCCTGCTCAGTTTAGCGCACCACCATTCGAGAGACGAAATCGACCGGGCCTGTGAGATGGCCCTGACCCACGGGGCGGCGCGGCTCCGGACGATCCGCCAATTGCTCCAGCGAGACGGTCCCAAGCAGGAACAGTTCGCGTTCCTCGATGAGCATCCGATCATCCGGCCGATGTCGGACTACGGCGCCGTGGTCCAGGCATCGTTGGGTACGGGAATCGTGGAAGAAGCCCAGATGTTATGAAGGAGAAGATGGTTATGAATGCATCGATCCAAACGGCACTGCGACAACTACGGCTGTCCGGCATGCTGGGGTCTCTGGAGGTCCGGCTCCAGGAGGCAGCCGGCAACAGTTGGACTCATGGCGAGTTCCTGGAGCTGATCTTGCAGGATGAGCTGTTGGTGCGAAAGGATCGCCTGATGCAGCGACACCTGAAGGCCGCCCAGTTCCGGGAACTCAAAACCCTGGAGGACTTCGACTGGCAGTTCAACCCGTCGATCAAGAAAAAGCAGGTGTACGATCTGGCCAGCGGCCGCTTCATCCGTGAAGCGAGAGACTCCTTGTGGTTGGGGCCGCCGGAACCGGTTTCATAATGCTACACCTCTCTACGTGCTTGAAACAAAAGGAGTTGCGCATCTTGAGTGTCGAGTCGCGGGACTCCACGGCCCTCACGAATCATGTCAACAGCCTCCTGAACGACGGAAAGCCGCAGAGCCTCCTGTTGAATTACCCACGGCGCATGCGGCACAACCTGATTGGCGGGTAGAATGCCCCGGCGAATCATCTTCCGAATTGAGTTTCGGCTCACTTGCAGCATCTGAGCCGCCTGGGTCAACGTCAACCAAGACCGAGGCTCCTCGGGATCGTAAGCGGGTATGCCATGATAAGATCGCAGGGATCGAACACGGGGCTCGGTCCAACTATTGCCGGCGCCGGTGCGACAACCCAATCGGTTCAGGATGGCCGTGATCGCGATGTCTGAACAGATCTTGGCCAGCTCACGCACAAGGTCAAGGACTTGGCTGTCCACCGTGTGGCGATGCTTGCCGGAGCGATTCTTCGCAACAGTCAGGTCCGTATGGCTGCCGCCGGCCCAATGCAACTTCATCTTGATCTGGGCTGGCTCCGGAGTGATATCCACTACGATCTCTTTCAAAACAGTCCGCAATATCCTCTTCTTGAGCGTGACCGACGTTGCTTCATGGTGCCACAGGCCCGTCAGGTCCTGACCGAGATGCAAGAGACGCTGACGCTGCGCGGCCGTGACCTGATATTGGTGTGCCTCTATAGTATTGAGTCGAGTCTCCAGTTCAGCGACCTTCTGCAACGCCTGATCCCAACGCTTTTCGAGTTCACCGGCAACCAAACGATTCTCCGGGTCCGTGGCATCGTACTGACGTTGGACCCTCTGGGCTTCGTAGCGGGCCTTCTCCAAGGCCAGTGTCAGCGCGCGACCTTGGTGGTCCTGATCCTGCTGCATGGCATCCCATGCATCCAGGGCCGACTGAACGCCTATCGGCTGCAAGGTCCCCAAGACCTCTTTGACCACAGCCTCATCCACCCGCAGACCGCCAAAACTGATGCACCATTCGCCTCCATGATTGATGTGGGCCCCTCGACAGAAGTAACGAGGAACACGCCCACGGTTGCCACTGTACCCAACGTGCAGCTTGCGTCCGCAGCGACCACAACGCAGCAACCCGCCCAGCAAAGCGGCACCTGCCTTGGCGGCCCCGGTGTGATGGGTTGGCAGCTTCCCGCGCATCCCGGCATTGGCCTCGATCAGTTCAAGGTTCTTCAGATAGGTGTCCCAGGAAATATACCCGGCATGATGGTCCCGGATCAAGACCTCCCACTGATCCATGGGCAGAGGGTGTCCTGACGTCTTGCGGGCCCGGCCATCGACGATCACCATCTTGGTGGCGTGACGCCCGTAGGCAAAAGCACCGCCGTAAGCTGGATTGGTCAAAATGCTCATCAACCGCTTGTAGACGGGCAAATGCCATACCACTTCGCGGTTGCCGCTTTCCACCGACAGCGTCGGCAACGGGATCTCCTGCTCACGGTACCACAGGAGGACTTGGCGAACACTGCCCAATTCCTGAAATCTCGCAAAGATGCTGCGGACGGCCTCCTGAACCTGACGATCCGGCGTTATCTCCATCCCGTTGTCTGGGGTGCGAACATAACCAATGGGTACTTGGGTCAGTACCTCGCCACGGTGAACCTTCTGGCGTAGCGCTTCTTGCGCTCGCTGCCGCAACAGGTCCAACTCGAACTCACTCATCGTTCCCTTCAATCCCAGCAGGAGCCGATCGTTGGGCCGTCGGGGATCGTAGACGCCTTCGTAATCGATGACCAAGGTCTCCGTCATGGCGCACAGGTCGATGAGATGATGCCAGTCTCTGTTGTTCCGCGCCAAGCGAGAGGCTTCCAAGGCCAAGACCGCCCCGAGTTCCCCGCGGCAGACGGCCGCCAGCAGCCGTCCGAATCCCGGACGCTCTTGGGAGCCGCTACCCGAACGGCCCAAATCTTCATCGATGACGATGACCTTGCGGAAGCCCTTGTCCTGGGCCAGTTGAACCAGAGCATACTGGCGACGTTGGCTCTCCAGGTGGTTGCGGACCTGATACATACTGGATTGACGCACGTACACGTAGGCGGCTCGATCCAGATGCTTCGGCTGAATCTTCTCATTCATGATTGGCGCCCTCCCGTGCCTGTCGCTCGGCGCTGACGACCTCGACGAGCATCTGGCTGAGGAGTTTGCGGCACTGCCTCTCCTCGCGTTGAGGGAGCCGCTCTCTCCTTACGATGTCCGGAAACGGCAGCGGCGGATGATGGACTCTGACGCGTCTCATGATCGACTCCTTGAAAGATGGAATCTTTGGCTTTCAGAGAGCCATTGCCGCCGTCGCTACCTTGTCCGTCAAGAAGTTCTCGCAACCGCATCAACGCCAGGATGCTGATGCAGGGCTGGTCCCGATCCTCCAATCTCGCACAGAATTGTTCGTCGATCATCCAACCCGGAAGGACACCGTTGGTGCTATCGGGTAGGGCTACTACGATATCCTCGGAATGATACTGAGACACCCGCCGCCACACGCGCACTTCGCATCCATAAAGTGGATGATATCGGTACCAGATCTTGCCTGTGAACGAATCATGAGCAGTGTGTGACCTGTTCGCCGGGGACAGGTAAGAGTCATCTCTGTCAGGCCATCGGCTATCAGGCGATCAAGCTGGGCTTCCTGGTGCTCTATCGTTCGATCTTCGACGTGGTCCGGGACTTCCTGGAAGACGAGGCCTTCGCGGGCCAGAACCAGGTGCTGAGCAAATACTTGAAGCCGGACCTGTTGATTATCGACGACATGGGCATCAAGCAACTGCCCAAGCGGTCCGGCGAATGCCTCTTCGAGATCATCCTGCGACGGTATGAAACCAAGTCCACCATGATGACCTCGAACCGTCCGCTGGAGGACTGGGGCAAACTGCTCGGGGACGTGCCGGCGGCCACGGCCATCCAGGACCGGTTCCTGCACCATGCCGAGATCATCACGATCACCGGCCGCAGCTACCGCTTGAAGGACAAAGCCGCCAAAGACCCCGAAAGAACCAAGGAACAGACAAAAGATGAACCGGATAAAGACTCAAAATCATAGTGTGGGCCGCGTCCGACCGGCCTGGCCCGCTCGGCGTGCGGCGGCCCGGCTCCGACGAGCTCAGGTAAGACCCATTCTCGCCCGGCCGCCGATCCGAGCGATCCAGCCCTGCGCCCGTCAACCATCGGAGGATTCGACCATCGCCAATTCCCTTGCGTGGCGAAGGCCGAACGGGTACGAACTGACAAAGGACACTGGCTGGTTTTGACCCGATCCCCGGTGGCGGTTTTGACCCGATCCGTGACATCTCTCAGATTCGATCACCATCGGCACCTTTTCCCCTCCAGTTGCTTTCTACACTCCTGAAGTTGCGGCCGTACACGCGGCATTTGTGGTAAGGGATGGGAATGTGGGAACTGTCGTAAGTAGGACAGTCCTGGGAGCTGCCGTGCGGACAGCGGACGCGGCCCCAGAGGACAGCGTCTGGGTCAGACCGTTTCGCGGGCCGTTTGCTAGTACTACAACGCTACAACCTGTCACTCAGCTTGACGTAAGTTACTCTTAAAAAAGAGGTTATGAAGATGTCCCCCTGTAGCCTTATTGGCGTTAAGACGCAGAAGTGACATTCTCATATCTCATTATCTCGTAACGCCTTATGACTATTGCGGTTCCACGCGATAGCGTTGTGGTACTAGGGTGGTATCAGTATCTTGTCGTTAGGCCGTTCGGGTATTTCCTTGTAGTCCCCGAGTGGATAGATGGGCACTTCCCCGCCGAGGCGCATGCTCAAAGGCTTGAGGCCGGAGCGAGTTCTGCCTCCCGTTCGGCTTCAGGCTCAGGGCTGGCTGCGATGTCCCCGCGCGGCGCCAGGAAGACCGTTCCGGCGTATGCGCCGGCGCTGAGCACCGTGATGACGATCGCGCGGATCAGCGTGAGATAGCTGATCTTGCCGGCGGCGCTGCTAAAGCAGCCGCAACTGATATCGAGCCGGCGGTACAACGCCGAGGCCAAAACGAACGTGAACATCATGCCCAAACCGCTGCTGGCCAGCAGCGCTCCGCCGACGAAGATGCCGCCAACCAGACAGACACCTACGAGTAACTCCAGCCAGGGCAGCACCATCGCCACGAGCACGCCCATCTTGGGTCCGACCAATTCATAGCCATACACATCGGATAGGAACGCATACGGCAGGCGGATCTTGGGCAAGCTACTGGCAATGAACATCACACCAAGACCCAGCCGCACCACCAGGGCAAAACCCGCCAGCACCTGTTCTTTGCTCGGTCGAGACAATCGCATAACAACCTCCTGTCATTACTTGTCTGTTTCTGTGTCCCCATTCTCAGAGGTGCCAGCAGCCGTTTCCACTTTCCCTTTCTTGGCTTTGGCGACGAGCCGATCAAGTTGCATGCGCGGTGCCTCCCAGTAGGGCAAGCTCATACTGTAGAGCCGTAACCGCTCCTGGATATCAGTCACCAGTTCATCGTCACTTCGATGGAATCGTTTCGCAATGGTCAGTGCCTCTTGCGCCATCTCGACAGCCTTGTCGTACTGCCCGTTGGATGCGTACGCCGCCGCCAGAATGTCAAGCACGCGAGCGTTCCGGTTGCCTGCCATGTCGCGGATCTTCTCGGCTAACGTGACAGCTTCGTTCGAGTCACGAACCGCCTCGTTCGGATGCGTTGCCAGGAACCAAGCCAAGTCGTCTCGTGCCGAGAAGAAGCCGGCATTGATACGAAGTGCTTCGCGCAGGTGTTTGAGCCCTTCAGCAGGCTGGCCTGAGAAGGTCAACGCTCGGCCCAGGTTATAATGCGCTGGGACGAAATTGACGCGGTCTTTGATGATTGTCCGATACTGCGCGATCGCCTCGTTACAGTCACCGGTGGCGAGGAAGAGATTGCCCAGGTTCAAACGTGCCAAAGTGAAGTCCGGTTCAATCTCAAGTGCCTTCTGGTAGTGCTTGATCGCCTCGGTTGTATGCTCGGGCCCCCACCTGCTCAGGACGAGGGCGAGGTTGTATCGCGAGATGTTATCGTCGGGCGAGGACTCCAGAGCACGATGATAGTGCTCCACCGCCTTTTCGATTTGGCCACGAGCGGCAAGCTCGACGCCGAGACTTGAGTTGAGTTTCGTGGCATTCGGTTCGGTCGCGAGTAGATACTCATGCAGTTTCACGGTATCGCACCACTGACTCTGGTAGCGGCGCAGCGCGATCGTCTCGGCACCGGTGGTGATGAGCAGAACGGCAACAAGCCCTGTGTGCAGCATGACCTTGCGGTGTTCGTCAGTGACCACGCCGAGCCATTTGAGCGTGGCAGTCAGCACCATGAGGAAACCCAGTGACGGCAGATAGAGATACCGATTGGCCGCGATGGTGGGGGTTACGCCAACGATGCCCATCGCCGGGAAGATCATCACAAAGAAGATCAGCCAACCGGTCAGGGGCGCTCGCGTTCGTCGATGTGAGAAGACCAACAGGGGAATGAGCACGCAGGTCCCGACCACACCAATCAATATGGCCGGACTCTTCAGGCTCATGGGAGAGGGAAAGCCGTAATACGCTGACAGCGATGCTGGCCAGAAGAACTTGTGCAGATAGAAAATGATATTGTGGCACAAGATGAGCGGAATGTGCCACGGATTGTAGTCTCCCGGCAGGTGGACTTCTGCGTTCCGCGTTTGCGACAGGAATATGACGATGGCGGCGACTGCGCCGATAGCGAACAGAGGCAGCTTCTCTGTGACGGCCTTGCGGCTGAGACGATTCAAGGGCCAATGGTCGATCAACAGCATTATCGCAGGCAACGGTACGGCGATGGGTTTAGAAAGCAAGGCCAGAGCGTACGCCATGAGACAAGCGGTGAACTGCCCGCGCCTGTGGTATTGACTGAACCGGATATAGAAGATCAGCGACCACAAGGCGAAGAAAGCCGCCAGGACCGTCTTGCGTTCGCTGATCCAGCAGACCGATTCAACCGACAGGGGGTGCACACCGAACAGTAGCGCCAGGCTGGCCGCGATGAAAGGTCGGCCGAAGAGCAGGTAGAGAAACACGCCTATCAAAATCGCATTGGCGACGTGCAACATAAGGCTGGTACGGTGGTAGGCGCGTATACTGTCATACCGGCCTGCCATAAGACGATCTACCATGAGCGAAACCATCGTCAGCGGCATGGGAAACCCGGGCACGGTAGATGGCTCGATCAACTCGGTCGCGAATCGCTTCACCGAATCCCAGGAAGGGTTTTGCACGAGCGGGTTTTGCAGGGCGAAGAGATGGTCGTCCAGGTAAGTAGCACGGGCTGAAAGGCTGGGCGCGTGAACCAGAAACACCAAAACCGAGACAGCAATCAGCAGAAAGGTAAGGAGCTGTTTCTGCGTTGCCGATCCGCCCACCAAGACAGTCATTTTGTTGTGCAGGTCAGACGTCCTCATGGCTTCGCGGTCAGACGTTAGGATCGTGGTCTGCATCCTCTTTGACCTCCTTCCCCGTCACTTGGGCTCGGCCATATTTCTTCTCCCATTCGACCCAGCCGCCCCTGAATACCGCGATATCATCGAAGCCTTCGTCTAGTAGTCTGACACTAATCTTCTCGGCGAACTTGCAGGCAGCGCTTTGGCAATAGGCGATGATAGGCCGTCCGTGAGGGATCTTGGGGATTGTCGCTTCCCATACCGCATCGTTGGCATCAACCGGCAGGTTAATCGCTCCTTCGAGATGGCCTCGTTCATAGTCCGGCGTCAACCGGGCGTCGATCACGACGGCGTCTTCGCCGAGCAATTCGCGGGCCTTCTTCGCCGAGATCTTCGGGATGAAGGCCCCCGCGTGGGCCTTTTGCACACCTTTGACGCCGACGGGATTCGCCAGGAGTCCGTCGTAACGGACAAAATGGCAGAATCCGCCGACCAATAGAGCGATCACCGCCAAAGCCGTGGCCTGGCCTACCGTTAGGCCCAGCGCCCATCGGCGCGATAGCGCCGGCATCCATAGCAGCCAGAACCGTCGAATGACGTGGGCGATCAGAACCAGGAGTACGGCGCTCATCCCATAGAAGTACAGTCGTTGCCGGTCGGGCTGGAACAGGGTATCGATATCGAATGGCCGCTCCGAGACAAACAGAGCATACCCGTCCCACAAGGGTGCCATATCCGCGAAGTCCACCAACTTAGGCTCTTCCGGTGGGCTGAACACTCTAGCCTTACCCTTCTCGATGCCCAGGTACAGTGTGTAGTGGTCGTAGTCCTTGGCTTCGGGGTCCGCCTTGATGTGCAGAATCGCCTGATAAGGAGACTGCCGTAGCGCCCGCGTACTGAGCCGCGCAGCCACGCCTGCGTGAAGGCCATAGTCGTGCGCCGCTTGATTCAACTCAGCCATCGAACTGCCCAGTAACCGCCCAAAGTATTCCGGAACGACCAGATCGCGAAAGTCTAACTCACGACCCGCTAGTCTCAGTAGGCTGTACATGCAATAGAGCCCACAATGGGCACGCGGTTTCAGCCAGGGATTGGTGTTTCGCGCCAAGGCGGACGTGTCATTCGTGTCCTCCGTGACGGGGACTTGTATGTTCTCCGCTATCGCCTCGGTTTCGGAGGATGCGGTATCATCATCGGGCTCGACCATTGTCGCGAGGATCGCATCAATCCGAGCGACGACATCGTCGTCGACGTGTTTGATCAGTTCCCCATCATGCCACACATAGCGAATATGTGTGATCGGTACGAGAAAGACCAGGGTCCCGTTGGGTATGTCAAATTCGAAAGAGCGCAACTCATCGTGGTTGGGATTGAGGACGAACTCGGTGATGCTTATCCGTGCATCTTCTGTGAAACGATCGCCTCGACTTTCGTACTGCCGGTGCCGTGTTGCTTCGACTCCAACCCAGACGCCGTCTATGCATTCGAACCGTGTCACTTCACAACTCTCGCTGGCATTTTCCCTTCGCATAAGCCGCCCAAATTGCAGATGTCCTGCGGCCCGATGTGCCTCAATCCGGTGTTTGGCGACGGCATAGCCATGTTTGGGATCGAGCCAGACGCTGAGATCGCCATACGGGGTCCGGGCGTCGATCACATGGCAGGCCACGCCACTGACTGGCTCGGTACTGTGTCGGAGTGAGACGGTCTCGGCTTCGCGAAGGAGCTTATCAATCCGGATGAACGAATTGAAGCAGTATCCAGTTGCATAACAAGCCTCATGGGCGTACCGGAGAGATCTGACCTCATAGTCCTTGGCGTCCGGTGAGCCGGAGGCAAAATCATCGAGGTATGCCATGCCTGAATCTTCCGTGCCTCCTTTGGTGTATTTCTTGTACATCTGCCCATCCCAGAGGAGTCGCAGGCAGTTCTCCTCAGCTCTCTCATATTCAGCGGAAGCTTCGTTGTAGGTTGCCCATAGCCGCCGTTCTGAGGATGCGCGCTGCCCATCACAGCGCAAATCGAAATGCCTCACCATACTCAGGTCGGGCTGTGGATCCCTTTGTACTGCGGAGATCACTTCACACTTGATCGCCCAGGAATCGAACCGGTCAAGGTGGGCCGTGCAGTAATCGAGTATATCTGCCACGTCGCTATGGATGGTGCCTTGTGCCGTCGTAGCGATGAGCACGATAGCTAACAGTCTCACTGGCCGGATCATCGTTTACCTCACACATGACAGGTATTGCTGAGGGCCCCGAAGGCTCATAGCGAGGCGCACTCTCGGCAGTTGGTTGAACCTATCGAACGCCCCGAAAGGGGCGTTCGATAGGTTCAAATGAAGTGGACGAGCCTCTCGCTTAGTAGCATGTCCCATTTTGTATCCCGAAGCATGAACCACCGCAAGGTGACCCACCTCCCGGGTATGCGTACAGTGAGCCGCCTCCTGGCCCGCAGCTCGTCACCGCGATGTACCCACCAGGGCAAACATCGTAGTTGTAATTACTACAGCTCGTGAGCGTGACCCCGTGGCATGGCTGAGTTTCGCAGGAGGTCGACGCGCAGGCAAACGAGTCACCCCAGTAGCACCATGTCCATCCACCAGTAATGAGATCGCCGCTGCTACCAACGGGAGAGGCGACAGCCCACATGGCCATCAATCCCAACATCAGGCTGATCAGCAACAATCCGGGATGAGATGTCTGTGTTCGCATTGTGCAGTCCTTTCGGTAAGTACTTCTCTTGAGGCTTCGACGGTTTCGCTCGTTCTCGTTATGGTCCGCGAGTCATAGCGTTCACCTCCTTGTCTTCCGCTCTTGCGGTCTTATCAAGACTCCTATCGATATTTCATGCGCGCATACATTCCCCCTTTGTGTGCCGGGGAGTCTTCACACAGTGATGTCATTCCCGCATCATCCCTGGTGCACTTACCTCTGCATGGCTGCGACGTTCATCCTTGAGTGTCTCCCTCTGCTGCTTGGTATCTGAATAGTGCCTTGCCGCATTATGTGATCCCGCACGGCGCTTGAGCGGGGTCCTCAGTAATCCTTGAACTTGCGCATCCAGGCGGGCCAGTCCTCGGGTTTGACACCGCCGGCCTGGGTCCATGGTCCGGATGTATCAAAGTCGCGGTGCCACTTCAGCGTCCAGAGTTGCTTGAGGCCCACCTTACGCACCGACCAATCCATGAACAGGGCATTGACCCCGCCCTCGTGGCGGTTGATGCACGAAGGGTTCTGACAATCCGGGGCACCGATCGGCACCGCGTCCTGCGAGGGTGGGGCTCCATCATGGAAGGTATAGGTGAAGGGATCGATGCTGTCGAGCAGGACGGGGGCACGGGCCGCACCGCGAGCGTCGGCTGTTCGCCACGGCGTGCCAGGACTTCGCCCAGGCGCACCGTAGCGCCCCACGAAAATCCACATGTTCAGGCCAAAACTACTGTAGTGGTCCCAGGGAGTCCCTTCAAGCCAGCGGCCCCAGGCCAGGAAGGTGCCACCACCCCATCTCTCCGGAGCCTCATCGACGCCCAGCGCCTCGTATTCCTCTGTGGTAAGTGTATCGGTCGCCGGCTTGCTGGCCATCGGACAAAGGCGCATCTTCTGCGTCACGCTGGATGCCAACGGATCCGCGATGACCGCATGCCCCCAATAGAGCCAAGACCCGTTCCGCCTGTCTTCGTCATAGGGATTGCCATCCTCGGTTTCTACCCGTTTCCAGAACTCTCCCTCGTTCTCGCTGGCAAACGCGGCAAAGTGCAACCCCCATTGCTTTAGGTTGGCCTGGCAAACCACCGCTCGCGCTTGCTTCCGCGCTCGCGACAGCGCCGGCATCGCCAAGGCGATCAGCAACGCGATGATGGAGATCACGACCAGCAGTTCGATCAGCGTAAATGCTCGCTCATGTCCGCTTTGCTTTCCGGCGCTCACGGCTGCCACTCCCATTCCCGACGGAACCTCTCAGCCTGGTGTGCTCCACAAACCCCACCATGGCCGAATTCTCGCCGCATTCTGCTGTCGGGGCGCCAACCCTCAATTCTCAACTCCTTATTAAATTTTCTCAAGACGCCCCCTTCCTGTCAAGAACAAAATCTCAAGAATACGAAGCACATTTCAGCATTTCCCTTCATCGGCTTCTGAAAATCCAGCCAATGATCTTCAACTCTGCAAGACGGCCCCGGAGCGAGAGCAGGCGCAGCCGCCACAATCCCCAGAAAGCCTCCCAGATGATGTGGCGATCCAGCTTGGATTGCCCGGCCACCCGGTCGGCAAACACAATGGGAATCTCGCATATGTAGAGCCCCAGTTTCCAGACACGAAACGCCACTTCGATCTGGAACGCGTAGCCGTCGGAGGCGATACGGTCAAAATCGAGTTGTTCCAGGAGCTCTCGCCGAAAACACCGATAGCCGCTGGTCGCATCTTTGACCGACATGCCCGTGGCGATATGAGCGTAGAGGTTTCCCAATTGAGAAAGGACCCGACGGCGGAGCGGCCAGTTTTGCGTGTCTCCCTGGGCAATATACCTCGACCCGATGACCAAGTCGGCTTCCTTTGCAGCTTCGATGAAGTTTGAGATCTCGCGTGGATCATGGGAGAAATCGGCGTCCATTTCAAAGACAAGGTCATAACCTCGCTCCAGGGCAAAGCGAAATCCCGCGATGTAGGCGGTTCCGAGGCCAAGTTTACGCGGCCGCTTAATCAAGTGCACTCTCCCCGTCTCTTTGGCAGATTCTTCGACGGATGCGGCCGTGCCGTCGGGAGAGTTGTCGTCGACGACGAGTATCTCCAGTCCCGGCGTCTGCTCAAGTATCAGAGGAATGAGGCGGTTGATATTCTCCCGCTCGTTGTATGTTGGAATGATTACGAGAACTCGTTTCTGTGCTGTTTCTCGCCGTTTGGGAACGACCGGGTCCTTCCGTCGCAGGGGCACAATGCTGGATGATTCGTGGACAGCAGGAATTACTCCTTCCTCTGAGATCATGCCGACTACCTCCCAATCCCTTTGGTCCAGGTGGTACTCTAACCACCGAAAGTGGCATCAACCGCGCGTACACTCTCCGCATCCGTGTCAGAGCACCTCAGGTGGGATTGTCAAAGCAGTCTCATCCCTGACGCATGCAGCACCGCGTTGCCGGCGCGTTCAACCCTGATTGTCTCGTTACGCTACTGCTTCCTCAATTCTCCGCGTTCACTACATCACAGGCCGCAACTATGAGAAGCCACGGTCGGCTTTGAATCCTCCCAGTTAGTCCGCCCAGTCTTCAGGATGCATGCCGTCGGCCTCGGTCCACGGACTGCCCGAAACATCGCGAGCCCACTTCAATGTCCACAACGCCTTCAGTCCAACCTTCCGCACGGCCCCGTTTGTGAAGATCAGGTTGATGCCCCCCTGGTAGCGGTTAATGCATGCGGTATACATCGCGGCCCGGGTAAACGCTCTTTTGTAGTCGGGTGGCTCTAACCAAGTCGATGGGCACGCGGTGCATGTCGCGCAATCGAAGAAGGCAGGGACACGTCCGGCGCATTTGGCGCGCCAGTTGTCCCAGCGGCCAAGCCCAGACGTGTTTTCCCCGTCTCGCTCAACTATGTTCTCAAATACCCGGTAGTTCAAGCCATAGCTGCCTCGAAGGTCACGACGACCCATCGGGTACGAGTAGGCATGAAACGTATCACCCGTCGGGCTGGGCACGCCGGGCAGGTGCCTGGCGGCCGAAGAGCGCAAGGCCATGTCGGGAGGCGCGATGGGCTTGACGACGCACCGCCACGCAGTGCCAATCCCACCCCACGCCAGCCCCATGTCATTCTGGCCCATCCACACGGACAAACCTATACCCAACTGGCGCAAGCGTTCCTGACACACGACCGCCTGCGCCTGCTTCCGCACCCGCGAGAGCGGCGGCAGAAGCAGAGCCCTCAGCATCACGAGCATGGAGATCACCGCGAGCAGTCCGATCGGTGTGAATGCCCGCTCGTGTTCGCTTCGCTTTCGCGCGCCCATGACCTTCGCACTCCTTCTCGCAACCAGGAGCCCACACCACCCGCTCAAGCAATCCTCAGGCACCACCACTCAGTTCACATTTTCGCAACGCCCTCCATCCCCGTCAAACAAAAAACCCAAGAAAAAGAACTATACGCACACGTGACCAGTCAAGCGAAGGACAGACGCGCCCTCCGGCCGCGGCTCGGCCCCCGCCCCATGGTCGCAAGGTCCTCAGATCATATCTCTCGTCTCCTTCATGCCGCACATCGTAGATCTTACGTTCCTCAATTGGTGTCCAGCGCGCATACACTCTCTGCTCATGACTCATGGAGACTTCGAGAAGGCATGTCACTGAGACATCATCCCTGACGCACACCACGCCGCCACGCGGTGGCATTCATCCCTGATTGTCCGCTGCATTACTTGCTTCCCCTCACTGCTTCCAGGCAACCCCGATGTCCCACCCGGACTACGGGGTACGAGGCCACGACGGAGGATTTCATCGAGGACGTCGGCGACAAGGACTTCCAGAGGGTCACGTTGGCGGATGGGAAGTTCTTTCGCCAGCACTGCCTGGACCAGGGCAACAGTCCCGCCACAGTCAGCAAGAAGCTCACCGAGATCAGGGCCATGTTCCAGCTCGCCGTCAGACGCCGGCAGTTGGAGACCAACCCACTGGCCTACATCGCCAAGCCCAAGTGTCCCAAGACAGAGATCCACACCTATACGGATGAGGAATGCCGGCGCTTGGTCAAGGCGGCCAGGGAGCTCACCCCAAAGACCAACATGTGCCGCAACGCCCAGTGGGATCTGCTGATCCTGGTGGACCTGTGTACGGGTCTACGCCGAGGAGAATTGTGCAACTGCCTCTGGTCGGATATCGACTTTGGGGGGCAGACGATCAAGGTCACTCCCAAGCCCGACACCGCGGGGACCTGGAAATGGCTCATCAAAGATAGCGACAGCCGCACCGTCCCGCTCACGGGGGAACTGGTGCAAATGCTGGCGGAACATCAGGGCTGCCAGCCGGAGGGGTATCCCTACGTGTTCATCCCGCCAGCCCGGTACGACCACATCCAGCAGCTTCGGGCCAAGGGGCTCTGGAAGTACCGCGACGCGACCATCAGGGCCGTAGCCCGCTTCAACAAGGTGTTCAGCGCCATCCTCGAACGGGCCGGAATTGCCCGAGGCGAGTTCCACGACTTGCGGCGGACCGCTATCTGCAACTGGTTCCGGGAAGGGCTTAGCGAACTGGAAGTGATGAAGCTGGCCGGCCACACGAGCTTTGAGACGACCCACAGGTATTACCTCAAAGTTCGTGATGATTCGGTCGCCCGGGCCCGGAAAGCCAGTACCCAAGCGATGAGCCGTGTTGGCACACTTTGGCACGCGCCCCTGTCACCCGATAATACCCCGCAAGTGCTGCCGGCTGCGAATGCCTATGAATCAGGCACTTACGATGGTGGCCAGCAACAGTTGGAGGTCACGGGGTAAAGGACTGGTTGAACGTTTGCCCCTGTGGGAAAACGGCTCACCGTATTGTCGTGGCGGATAGGCGGATGAGCAACGTGCATTGAAGCCGGTCTACATCAAATTGGCATTTCTGTCCTGAAATCCAGCCTCAGCACCGTACGCCAATCGGCCATAGTTCCGGACTCTGGCAGCACATGGCCATGAAAACTCTGTGGAGAGTTTACGCGTCGGGAGCAATCTCAAAAGCCCTCGTACAATCCAGAGGGACCGTCTTCATTGGGGAGTGGTGGGAAAAGCTTATAAAGGAGCCGTCTCTTGTATGGGCACAATCCAGCGAAAACGATCGTCGTAGCCGTGGGTGTGTTTTACCCAATGACACGGAACAAAGCGATGGGCCATACCAATCGACTTGACGCGTAAACTCTACTCAGTCTCTGCGTGTGCAAACGTGTTCGTGCGATCGTTTGATGGACACACATCGGGGGCTACACCGCGCCTCTGGTGTGAGACAGCATATGTTCGCCTTGTTCGGTGAGCCGAACCATCATCCGGCGGCCGGCGCGCGTGGTTTCCAGTTGCTCCTGGATCAGACCTTGTTCCAGCAGCCTGGTCTTGAGTTTCTGTCCCTGTCTGGCAGACAGAGCGAGGCGCTTGTACCGGGCCGCTACGCCGCTGTCGCAATACTCTACAACATCCCGCAAGAAGGCGATTTCTACGTGGCGAGACGAACCGTTACGATCCTCCTCATGGGAGCCCTCTTCTTCAGCTGTCGTGTGTTTCAAAACCTCATCCTTCGCGTTCAGTTGGGGTATTCTGTCCTTCATGTACTGGCGGATCTGGGCATCAGTCACACGACCCTTCTGGATATTGAACTCGGGGATTGAGATAAGAAAGGGCCTCTGGATCCTGCCTTGCAGTTTCACCACGGCCTGGCCGACCTCAAGGGTGCCGAGGATGTCCTTGCCACTTTCGAGCAGAAGGGTCTGGGTCATGGCGTTGATGTCGGCCCGGTTGCTCATGCTCATGCAGATCGTGGTATAGCTGTTGGCCAGGGCAAACCCTGAGAGTTTGGAGGGCATCTGGTCCAGCAGCACCAGGCTGACGCCGAATTCCCGGATCTCCCGGTAGGTCGTATCCATCACCGACTCCGAGCCGGTCAATGAGGTCCGCTGGCCGCTGAGGATATGGTGGGCCTCCTCGATCAGGATGCACCGGTCAAAACGCTCCCGCACGTTCTCCGCCATTTTCTTATGATGCAGATACAGAAGATACGCCTGGACGAAAAACGTCTTGTCCGCCTGGGACAGACCGTCGAGTTCGAGAATCACGTTGCCGTCCAGGACGTGGTCGATGCTCGTATTGCTGGCGGAATTGAGCAGGTCGCCCATGCCGCCGAAGCACAGTGAGGAAAGCGCCCGCAGGGTTGACGACAGCCAGCCGCTCTCCCGGCCCCGGGTGTCCATGTTCCGCGCTTTGAGCAGCACATCCTTGAACGTCGGCCATCGCTGCACCAGGTTCTCATAGACACCGGCATCTTCATACACCGCATCCACCGCCTGCTGCAACAGGAACAGGACGCCGTTGCCCAGGCAATAGGCGTGGGCGATGACCTCGTTGAGCTTTTTCAGCCAGGTCTTGGGATCGGTCCCGGCCGGCGGGATCAGGGGATTGAATGTCAGCGGCGCGATATTCCTGCCGATCGTGTAGACTTCGACATCATGAAACTCCGGCCATGCCAGTAGGTCCCGGTAGTTTCGCTTCCAGTCGAAGACCAGAAAGGGTTTTTCGTGCTCGACCAGGGTCCTGAGGATCGAAAAGCCGATATTCGTTTTTCCGCTTCCGGACCGACCCAGTATGGCCATGTGCTGGATCCATTCGTTCTCGCGAAGGCCGAATTCATAGAGGTTCTTTCCGGAGTAGCTGACCTGGCCAATGGGATATTGTCCGTGCGCCTGCGTTTGCGAGGGCGGGATCAGGCCGGGCTCACTGTCGTCGAGGCCCTGGGACAGGTATTTTGCGGACAGCATTTCGAGATAGGTTTCGAGCTGCTGTTTGCCGTCGGGGTCTTCGGCACAGTACCCCGCAAATACCTCATCGATCCTGGCCCCGAGGATCGGACGCAGCCTGCGGCAGAGCTGTCGTATGTGCTCGGTTCTGTTGCTCTTGCCGTCAAACATGTTCTACCTCCACACCGTAGAGCATGTCCTTTCGACGTCTTGCCGCACCGTAGGTCGCGGCATTTTCGAAAAGCTGTTGCCGGATATCGGCGCTGTCCTTCCAGAACGCGATCTCCTCCTCGTGCCGCTGCCGCTCCAACTCGATGACGAATTTCTCCAACTGCTGCTGGGGCCTGCCCCCATCCAGCGGAAAATGCATCTTCACAACCGACAGCCGGTCTAGGCACTGGGTCAGCCGGTGGTCGATATCGCGCAGATGTCTCTTGTGCAGCACTGCCCTCTCGTAGAGGACGTTCGTCAGGTGCTCCAGACCGATTTTCTGCTGCCGGGCCTGGCCGCCGAAGACCTGCTCGGCGAGCGTGGCATCGCGCGAACCGGCGCTGGGTGATAGCGCCTCTTTCAAAAGGGCGACGTCGAGTTTGAATCTCTCGAAGTAATTGTTTTCGGGCCCGCGTTCCAAACCACACAGGTAAACAGGCGAGGTTCCCTCCTGATCGGTGTGCCGACTACGACTGCCATAGGATTCTTCGAACGGGGTGATGTTGTTGTACGCCACGGTGCAATTCTCCAGTGGTAATAGAAGGACGGCAGGGTTTTTAAATGTTGTCATTCCTGGGTGAAACACCGGCCAGAGATGCCGCGACAGAGCGGGACCGGACCGGCGTGCCAAGCCCAAGTCCACGGGCCGGTCAGCACCTAAACCGGTTGCCCTTGCCCCCAATCTCTCATAAGGAGAGGTGATACTGGCTGGCACTAATTGATCGATCGGTCCCATCAAAGGGCGAGGACCGCCAAGCCCTCGGACTATGTCGTCAGAGATCGGCATCCGCCGGTATCCGACAGCCAAAACTGCCGTTTGAGACCCGACAAAGCTGACGTTCCGCCCCAGAATGTGAGGATCGGTAATCTGAGAGCTTAAGTCGTTCGAAATGAGACCTTTACGTCTCGAGCTGTTGTTCCCGTTCCAGGGGTATTCACTACTGCTCCACCCGGAACAACAGCTCCGCAACCAAAAATCACCCAAAGCCCTACCACACACAACACAATCCCCGCGACCAAAGGGAGCGGGGCAACAGAAGTTGAACCCCACCAAACCAGGCTATGACCGACCAGGTCCAGCGCCGCCACCACCGTACCGTTCATCCCCAAATCCCGTATCACAGATCCTTATGGATACGCCGCCCCTACACAGTAAGGCGGCCAAAGGCCGCCACACCAATCAGGCCGTGATGATTTGGCTACGCCACTACCAGAGCAATCCTCGCGGCCGTGCCCCAGCACGCAAACTCCTCTGCCCCGTTTCCACCGACACACTCTTACCCCATCGAAAACACCCCCGGCAGAAACGGACAATACCCGCACACCAGCACGCAACCCTTGCCCGTGCATTCCCAATCACACACACGCCGCCAAGCGGCCGAAGGCCGCCGGATAAGTATAGCCGCGACGAGTATCTTCTCGTCGCGGCGTGCCTACGTCTTTTCCGCCAAACCCACACCCACCCGGTCGGAAAATCCTCGCCGCACACCACCCCCAAGGCCGCGACTATCTGAGAATGAATATCTTCGCGGCCGTACGAAGCCGCCCCAATACACCCCATGCGAAAGACACGCAAATCGCCACGAACAACAAAGGGTCTTTAACGCCATGGAAAGACCGACTCTCGCCGGTCCCCCCAGACGCCCACGATCCTACCGAGGAATCCTCGGCGGTAATCTCACAACCACCGGTTCCTCTTCGGCCACCTTCGCCTTGTCAGATCGTTTCGGCAGGTCCTCCACCAGACCCGCTCGAATATCGGCTGCCAATTCACAGAACACCACCGCCGCCAACTGCGGATCGCGCGTCCTTGCCTCGATGATCTTCAGTGATCGCAGGTATGTTTCAAGCCTTTCTTGAATCCCAATTTTCATTTTCATCCACCTCCTTGTTGTTACTAAGGGTTTGTTCCCCACAGGACGGGAACAAACCCGTCAGGAAGGGCAGGAAAACCGCTCGGGCTGGCGGTGTTAACCGCCCGCGAGCGTCTTGCGTTCGAAGATTTAAGCGACTTTCAGCAAAGCGGGCCCGAAGGGCGAAAGTCCCTTAAAGCCTTCGATAAGCGTTTTCTTGTCCGGGCCAAGTCCACCCGGCCGGCCCCGCAGATAACGCCTGTCGATTTCTTGGGCCCCCGCTGCACCAGTCGCCGCAGACACAATGCACAATGGCCCAATCGATCCCCAAGGCGAAAGACCTAAAAGTTCAGCTGAGCAACTGCCGATAACCCGCGAAGCGACTTTTACGTGTTTCGCCGACACACCGCCGCCCCAGTCGCACACGACCGAATATCCCCGAAGTTCATTTGCTGAGCCCTCTTCAGCGAAGCACACTTCTCAACCCTTTTCGATCCGTGCGGTCCCGGTGGCCGAACTCCGCCATACCCCCGCCACCCAACCACAGATGAAAAGCGTGAAAGGCCCCTGCCGCACACACCAGGTCTTTAACGCTCTCGAAAGCAACGATGACGCCGCTTTACACCGCTGGCGCCACCACCGCACAGTACACCAGCGCCGGGCGTCAATCACCGGCCGCGAGGCCAGGAGAAAACCCCCAGCCCCGCGCTGCACGCTTATCCGCGCTCGACTAAACGCCGCGCCACTTCGTGCATGAACTCCGCCAGATTCTCGCTTTGCTGCTGCCGTGAGACAGGAACCGCCTCTTCAAGCGGAATCGGTTGGCCGATCACTTCAACTTGGTCTTTGTCAAGTTCCAGAACCACCCGACCGTTCTCTTCGGAATACCACTCGATGTAAGGATAATCCCCGTAATCGAATGGCGGCAATCCCGCCGTGATATCTCCAACCTTGCCGTTTTGAGACGTGGAGAACCCGTCCATGTAAGCCTCTTTGTCAGGGTCGTCCGGACTCGCCTCGCCCTTGAAGCGAATCTTCGCACCCTGGATATCGCGGTGAAAGTTGCCTTGCAGTTTCAACACGACCGGGGCATTGACTCCCACAAAGCGTATCCAGCCGGTGACCGCCCCAAGCTGCGTATTGTCGAGCTCACCCTCGATCAAACAGTGTGTAGGTCTAAACGCCATCTTCTCATCCACCTCCTTTCAGATGTTAAGGGTTTGTTCCCCACAGGACTGGAACAAACCCGTCAAGAAGGGCCAAGAAAACCGATCGGGCTGGCGGTTGAGAGCGGAACCTCCAACCGCCCGCGAGCGTCTTGCGTTCGAAGATTTAAGCGACTTTCAGCGAAGCGGGCCCGAAGGGCGAAAGTCCCTTAAAGCCTTCGATAAGCGTTTTCTCGCCCGGGCCAAGTTCACCCTTCCAGTCCCCCCGGATGATGCCTGTACCTTGGTATATCGCCCTCGTATCCTCTGCGGCACGACATTTGAGTGTTCGAATCATCGGTGACTTTCGCCGTCGATGTCCTGTTCAAGATCGACCGCGCAGCGAAACCCGATCGTCGCACAACGGTCCAGTCCCGGCCACATCAGGAGGAACTTCGCGGCAAAGCCGCACGGCTGAGGCCCGCCGTCGGCGTACCAGTGAGAGCCTTGGGCCCTGTAGTACGAGCCGCCTTTGACGACGCAGAACCGTGTCCGGCCGTCGCTTCGCTCGCTTTCAGTCCACTCCCAGGTATTGCCGCACATATCGTAACACCCGAACGGGGACCGGCCTTGCGGGAATGCCGTCACGGCAGCAGTCCCGCCGCTGCGTCCATCGTTGCAGCGGCCGTCCTCCCACGCATTACCCCAGGGATACGCGCGTCCATCCGGGCCTTGTGCGGCGTATTGCCACTCCTGCTCCGTGGACAGTCGCTTGCCCGTCCAGCGGGCGTAGGCTCGTGCATCCTCCAGGTCCACGTACACAACCGGATGCTCCTCCAGGCCCGGGGGTACTCGGCCGTCCTGCCAGTGTCTCAGAAAATTCTCTGCGCTGACCGGTCTGTAGCCCGTCTGCCGGAGAAACTCCGCGTATTGGCGGTTGGTCACAGGCGTCAGATCGATCGCATAGGGCCTCAGCCGGACCTCCCGCTCGAAACGGACGATCGCGTGCAGGTCGCGACTTGGATGCGCCGACTGATCCTGCCCCGCCACTCGATAGAAGCCACATTCGCGATTTCGGTACTCGGTCTTCATACGGAGATGCGCGGGCGCAACGGCAACCATGCCTTCGGGGATCTCATCCGGTCCATATCCTCTTGTCCGCTCAACAGGCCGAAGCGTCTCCTCGAAATCCTCTGAAGCCGTCTTCCAGTCGGCAGCGCCGTAGACGGCCGCCTGGCTCGCCAGGAACGCGGCAAAGTCTGCTCCCAACGGCTTGCCGGCTCCCGCAACGAATGCACCAATGCCACGAGGTGGAATCCGGCCGTCAAGCAGCAACTCACCATCGCGCACCCGTCCCAACTCACAGCCGGCAATCAGATCGAAGCAGCCGTCACCCTCATTATGCGGCACTCGCAACAGGGTGCCCTCGATCTGTTGCGCGGAGCGGTTGACGAGCGTCCACAGCCGCAGGCCGTCTGACTCCCACAAGCTCGCATAGACGTTTGCCTTCTCCGTCGGCACCAGCGGCGTCCACCCCTCGCCGGAGAACAGGTGGACATACCGCCTCTGAATCGGCAGCATGGACCGAAGGATCGAGCGATCCCGCTGGCTCCAACCCACCAGCGTGCCGAAGACGTTTTCCCACACGAGCATGCCGCTGCCGTTCATCCAGGCGATGTGCAACTCGCCCGTGTGGTCGCGGTCCCAGCGTCGAATCTGGTGCATCATGTGCCGCCGCTCGAACCACTTGTTCCAGAGCACGCCGGGGGCCTCGCTGTCGGCAAACCACTGGGCCCAGGACATGTGGTGATCGGCGACGCGCTCGACGGGCAGTGTCAGTTCCGATTCCAGAACCACACCCGGACGCATGGCGTCCAGCCGGTCGCGCAATTGCCGCATTCCCTCGTGAAGCGTATCGAGGAATATCCCATCGGCCTCGATGGCCGAGACGAGTTCGGCCAGCATCTCGACGTCAGACCTGGCCTCCCGGCGGGTCCCAGTATCCCAGGGATTGTAGTTGATGAAGACCTTGACGCCTCGCTCGTGCAGGGTGCGGCTGAGTTCCCGCAGTCCGGCCAGGCCGCCGGGCATGTCGCGGTAGAAATCGAACTGGTTGCGGTCATCAAAGCCAATCCTCGGGTACGCATGCCACAGGACCACGGCATCATAGCCGCCGAACTCCGCTCGTCCTTCGTCCAGGTACCCCTCGATCGTGTACCGACGGCTGACGGGATCGTAAAACCGCTGATCGCACATCATCACGAAACAGCACGAGTAGCATGACGGCACCCACGCAAATTCCTCTCGCCGATAGAGGTCACCGTCGTAGTTCAGACGCTGACGCATCTGCTGCCGCACGACTGCAAGCTCAACACGCCAGGAGTCCCACTGCGATCGATCTGACGGCGCCGCCACCAGAGGCTTGATCTCAATACGATAGACATCGGGACTGCCGGAAGCGACGCCATGGACAGACGCCGCAAAGAGTCCCCAAAGCACGACAGACAGCATGGCTGATTCTCCACCCCATTTTACAGAGCGCACTTGCGATGTTCTTCACATCACAAAGCCGACACACGCCCCGTGGCATGAACCGGTCCCACAAAAGAAGCCGGCTTGTCCCCTCGCAGGACAAGCCGGCAGAGATCTTCGCCGAGGCCCTCGCGAATACCGAGAGAATCGGGTCCAATCAGGACTTCAGCCGTCGAGGGTCCAGCCTTGGCGGTACTTGCGGCCCAGCAGCTCGTCGGCCTCGGGACAGTTCCTGACTTGGCCCGTGGCGGCGTCATACTCGAGCTTCTTCCCCACACGGTAGGCCACCAGGCCCAGGAGCATGGTCTCGATCATTGTGCCGCTGTAGTCGAAGTCACATGAGGTCTTGAGGCTGGGGTTCTTGCAGGCGTTGATCCACTCCTTCTGGAAATGCCCAACGTCCGGAAGCATCTGGTCTTTCGGCCGACGATCGTAGTAGCTCATGTCCGCGTCGTCGCCGAACGGGATCACCAGACGGCCGGTGAAGTCGCTGATCAGGTAGCCCTTGGTGCCCTTGAACATGGCGCCGTGCCCGATCTTGTTCAGATCGACCCAATCCCGCGGAGAACGGGGCATCGCGCCGCCCTGATACCAGTGGACGCCGATCTCGCCGCGCCAGTCGTTGGACGGCAGCCTGCAGTGGAACTCCATCTCGACCGGCGTCACTTCGGGATTGAACGGTTCGCCCTTGGCCTCCATCGTGGTCGGCAGCCCGGAAGTGACGGCGGCGTCCCAGACGATATCCATCGTGTGACTGCCCATGTCGCCGATCTGCCCGGTGCCGAAGTCCCAGTACATGTTCCACTGGAGGCAGTTCATGCCGGGGCCGCCGGAGAAGTAGCCGGGGTTATAGGGATGGAACGGCGACGGTCCGATCCACAGATCATAGTGAAAGTGGGCCGGCGGCTCACCCTCGGCGGGCAGGTACCCGGGCCGGGGGATCTTCCGGTTGCCCCAGGCGTAGACATCGGTCAGTTTGCCGATCGCGCCGTCGCGGATCAACTCCTGCACGCGGTTGAAGTTCGGGTAGGCATGACGCTGCATGCCGACCTGCGTCGCAATCTTGTCCTTCTTCCTGAGCCAGTGGGCGCGCACCAGGCGGGCCTCCTTCACGCTGATCGCCAGCGGCTTCTCCATGTAGCAATGCAGGTTGCGGTTCAGCGACCAGTTGGCGATGAACGCGTGCGTGTGGTCAGCCGTGCAGCAGACAACGGCGTCGATATCCTTCTGGTCGAGACACTTGCGCCAGTCGACGTACTTCTTGGCCTTGGGGAACCGCTTGGCGCCGAACTCGAGGTGTTGTTCGTCCACGTCGCACAGGGCAACCACGTTCTCGTCCTGAAGGGCGCCGAAGTGGGCCTCGCCCCGGCCCCAGGTCCCGATCAGAGCCACGTTGAGCTTGTTGCTCGGCGCACTGGCGCCGGAGAGCACGCCGCTGGGCAGAATAAGCAGTCCCGCCCCCGCTGCTGAAGTCTTGAGGAAGTCACGTCGTTGCATGCTGTTGTCCTCCCGTTGTTGTGAGGTTCCGGTTTGTGAACTTCGTCGCTTGAACTGAGATTTCGCGTTTAACCTCGCCCGGCTACGCCGCCGAGCCGTATACCGCCATTATACCAGCACCCTCCCTGCCGTTGCGCCTATCGCTTTTCAGACTTTTCTTTTCGCGACACAGCAGCCTTTCGAACCGTCCACGCAGGAGCCGCACCGACCTGTAGCCCTAAGCCGTCAAGACTCGCCGCAACACGACAGCGCGGCCACGCCGTCCTTTCAACCGCAGCGATGAGCCGACCGGCCCGCATTGCGGGCATCACAGCCGCGCAGCACGCATCTGCCCGCCATATGTTTCGGACCGGCCCACGAACCCCTGCGGTACCCTCCTATTTGCGCTGGAGGTACTCGCGCAAGACCTTCTCATAACACTCGTCACACAAAATGACCTCCCTGCCCTTTTGATACGCCGGGTTGATTTCCCGGTACTCCAAAGGCGTCTTTTTGCATTTGTCACATATAGCCATCTTTTCATCCACCCCCTTACAGTTGTTTGAATACGAAGGCGGCGGTGAGACATCGGCCCCGTCGCTCCCGCACAGCGCCGCGAAAGTCGCCGGTGGCAGGCCGAAGCCTGCCCCGTTTCGCACTCACTCGCCGTTCTTGGCCAGTTCCTCGTCGATCAGTGCCGAGGCCTCGTGCTTGGTCACAGTCGCAGGGAACCGGATGTTGAGCTTCTTCATAAACTGCTTCTGCTTTTCTGTCGCCGGCCCGGTGCCCTGTGTCGCTCGTTCTGTACGTATCTCGCCGGACCGCCGGTCCTTGGAGACCTCCTGCAGGATCGCAATCGCTACAGCGTCGCTGTTGACCTTCTCTGAAATCCCGTCAAAAAGCGCGATATAGGCATCCACCCTTTGCCGTGTATCGGTTTCCATTTTCTCATTCACCCCCTTACAAGTATTTGAGTATGAAGGCGACGGCCGGCAGTCGCTGCCCGGCTCGCCGCCCTGTTGTTCATCCGGCCCGTCTGTCACTTCAACCACCGGGCAGACCGCCCAGCCCTGCTTATTAACCTTCCAGACCCGTGGCCCCAGACTCTTGAGCTCGCCCTCGGAAAAGTAACCCCACTCGGCACACTCTGGGCAGGCTGACAGCCGAACGTAGCCAAAAAGGATCTGATCATCCGTGTAAACCTTGCCCCTGATGACGCTGTCCTGCTTCCAGGCCTTCTCGGTCACAAACCAGTAGCTGCCGTCAAAGCTTTCGTAGATGTCGATGATGCGCCGGCCTTCGATCATGATCGTTTCCATACTATATACAAGACATACATATATATAAATATTATGGCACTGGAATATATATGTTCTGTCGCAACAATGCTTATATAGTCATGTCACGTTGTCAGGCTCATGCCAACCATAACCATTTACTTGACGAATGACCTGTACGATAAAGTGCGGGATGCACCCAGCAAGACAGTCAGAGCTGCCCTGGAGTACTACTTCAAGAGTGACAAGGATCCTGTGCGACCCCAGCAGCCAAATACGGGACCCGCCAAGAATAGCGAGAGCAGCGAATAGCCATCTCTATGCCCACCCCCACCCTCCGTCGTGCCGTCCTGCCTCTGCTTCTTGCCCCGCCTCGCTTCTGATTTCGTTGAACCTCGCGCCCAGATCCCCTTGTGATGTTCACAGATCCTCTCCCCGTTCCGCAGGGAAAGCGATTCCATGAGCGGCTGCGGAATCCTTCTTCGCCGTTCATGCCTTGAAGACGCCTCCATCCTCACCCACAGCTGTGTCGCTCGTCTCCGGCTGCTTCGCCGACGTGTAGGCATCCCATCGTGATCAGGCTACCAGAGCTTGACGTTCGACCCTCGAAAGCATATGGTCGGAGCGGTCCGCATGGTCACTGCAGTCAACAAGCTGAAGGAGCGTCCAGGATGAAGATCATTCCGTGTCACCTGCTGCTCGTGTACGCATTGAGCGCTCTGCCGGCTGCATGTGCTACCGAGACGCAGGATCTATTGGCCGCCGATCAGCCTCGTGCGCGCGCCATCGCCGTCCTCAAAGACGACCTCCCGGGAAGCGACCCTGCCACGGCCGAACACGTCAAGACCGCCTTGGAGAGAGCGGGCTTCTCGGTAGCGTTCCTGACCGCCGAAGAGGCCGGCAACACTGCGATCCTTTCGACGAATCGCTTCATGCTGTTTGTCGTCCCCAACAGCCGATTCTATCCTGCCGACGCCTTGCTGAGTCTGACAGATTACCTCAAGTCCGGCGGCCACCTGATGACCATAGGCGGTCCCGCCTTCACACACCTCACCTGCCTCTTCAACGACCGCTGGTTCGACCGCAATGGGATCCGCCGGACCCTGGAAGATATCGAACCGCAACGCATTGTCTTGCCGTTTGACAACAGCGATGATCTGACCGACTGGCATCGCGCCACGAACGACCCAAGAAGCACCGGCACGCTCCGGATCATTTCGGACCCATCCGCCTCGGGCGGCACGTGCCTGGCGATCCATACGGCCGAACTGACCGGCTGGGACACGTGGTACAGCCCGCCGATAACCGAATTGTTCACCCCCGGTCATTCGCTGCTGTATCTGCGGGCGCGGGGCGGCCCCGAAACCCCACAAATGGCCATCGAGATCCGCGAGACCGACGGCTCTCGCTGGTTTGCCGTAGTGGAACTGACTGCGGCGTGGCAGAAGCACATCCTCCAACCCGGCGATTTCAAATACTGGCCTGACTCCCCCACCCGCAACCGCGGCTCATCCGGCGACCGCATGAACTCACAGAATGCCACGGTTATCAGTTTCGGGCTGGCGCAATCGCACACTTCGGCAGTGAAGCCCGGCTCGCACACCTTCTTCGTGGACCAGGTCGGCACCGCTGCCGATCCCTTCCCCGCCGAGGTCCGCAAGAAGACCGAAACCGCCTCGCCGCTGATCGAGACCATCAGCCCGGCATACAAAGTCTACGAGCTGAGCGACGTGGCCGCCGTCAGAGCGGCACCCGAACAGGGAATCATCCCGGAACATCTCGACGTCGCTCTGCCGAGTTCGGCGACGTCGCCCCATGTGAGACTTGCCGGCCGAGGCTATACGGACAGGGCCAAGTGGCGATTCATCCCCCTGCTCGAGGCGTTCGACAAAAACAACCACAAGCTCGGAGTACCTTTCTCGCTTCTCATCACACACACAGATGAATTCAAGGCCTCCGTCACGGCGAATCTCGGCATCAGCGGGGCATCGATCCAGGACCCGAGTCTGACGGCGGCAGTTGTCTCTGCTGTCGATCGAATCCAACACGGTCTCTTCCTCTTCAACGCAGGCTCCCAGCAGTTTGCATACTGGCCGGGTCAGGAGGTTATCCTCGGCTGCCGCGTGATCAACGCATCGCCTCTCGCCAGAACCGCCCAGATCAGAATCACCGTTTTGCAGACCGACTCGGCCGAAACGGTCTTCACGCGAACGGTCCGCCTGGATACCGCGCCCCGTGCTGTTGCTGAATTCGCATGTGACTGGCAGCCACCATCCTCGCCGGCCCGCTACATTGTCCGCACCGAATTGCTCAACGAAGGGCAGGTCCATGACGCAATCAGGCACGAGTTGACTGTCCTGCCGGAACTCCGGCCGGCTCGCAATGACTTCGTCACCGTTCGCAATGGCGACTTCTACGTCAAGGGCCGCAAATGGTACCCGGTCGGTGTCAATTACTGGCCCATGTATGTCGCGGGCCTGGAAGCAGGCGACTACTGGCTCCACTGGCTTGCCCCCGGCGCTTACGACCCGCATGAGGTCGAAAGAGACCTCGCCCTCATGCAGCAGATGGGCATCAACATGGTCAGCATCCAGACGGGCAAGCCCGATCACCTGCCCAATCTGATCGACTTCCTGCACCGCTGTGGGCGCCACGACATCAGGGTCAACGCCTACATCGAAAATGCCAGCCCTCTCGGCTTCCACGAGCAGCGCGTCCGCGATTACATCCGGGCCGGCCGCCTCGCCGAGAACCCGGTCATCTTCGCTTGGGACACCATCTGGGAGCCGGGCAATTACGTCTTCTCCCAGTCGTGGCGGCCGCGCTGGGATGCAGACTGGCGACGATGGATCGTCGAGCGTTACGGCAGCATCGAAAACGCCGAACAGGACTGGGCCTTCGCCGCGCCACGAACCGACGGCGAGATCACCTCGCCTTCCGACACTCAACTCCGCGAAGACGGTCCATGGCGCGTCATGGTCGCCGCCTACCGCCGCTTCATGGATGACTTGATGAGCCGAAGATGGAACGACGCCACACAGCGACTCCGCACGATCGTTCCGAATCAGCTCATCAGCTTCCGCCAGGGCAACACGCTGCCGCACGACTTCACCTTCACCGCCACCGCCAAGCACATCGACTTCATCTGCCCCGAAGGCTATTCCATCCCCAACACCGAGGACGGCTACCACGCCGCCACTTTCGTCACCCGCTACGTCCGCTTCACAACCGGCGGCAAGCCCATCATCTGGTCGGAGTTCGGCAAGAGTGTCTGGAGCCCCGATACGATGCGGCCAGATCCCCGCGCCATCGCCGAGCAGGGCCGCTACCACGACCTCTTCTATCGCGTGGTGCTGGCCGCCGGCGCCCAGGGAACCGCCCCGTGGTGGTGGCCCGGCGGCTACCGCGTCGACGAGAAGAGCGACTACGGCATTATGAAGCCCGACGGCACGCCCCGGCCGGCCGCCCAGGTCCTTACGGAGTATGCACCGAAGATCAAAGCACCCCGCGATTATCCCGCCGGGATCGTCCCAATGACGATTGACCGCGACGCACACCCGGGTGGATACTGGTATCTTGCCTTCAACACCGGCAAAGACGCCTGCGCTGCGGCAAGCGCCCTGGGAGCGAACATCACCATTCGCACGGCCGGCACGGAGACCACATCTGTCGATACCCCGCTTTTCGCCGTCGGCAACGTGCCGCACAACGGCGCCAATCCGCCGAAGTACCTCAATGCTGAATTCAACTGGTTCAAAGTGCAGGATGCCGCCGGCCGGTGGATCGACATCCGCAACCGAGACACCGTCACCGTTGCAGCCGGTCGCCCGATCCTCGCCGACGCCTCTGTCGGCAACCTGCAGGAAGCGACGTGGCTGACACCCAAGAGCGCTTCCGGCCGCGACGGGGCCGTCTATCTGGCCTCCACCGCGAATTCCCAATTGGAGTTCCGTCAACCCATCGGCCAGGACACGCCCTACCTCCACGACGCCACTTTTGCCCGCTTCACGATCGGCACGATCAGCGAGGAAACTGCCGTCGAGATCCAAATGGTGGCTGCCCAGAGAGCCGCTTTCGGCGAGAAGATCGCATTCACCCTCCGGCCCCAGCCGTAGAGCACACGGGTTTGCCAGCGATAGTCGGCTGGCAGATGGGAATTGTCCGCGCCCATGCAGATGTGTCTCGAAGAGACCATTTGGAGTATGTGTTTAGCGTGTCAATCGGCGTTTCTGGCCTCGAAAAGGCGGTTTGTCCGCGTGAAAAATGGCGATCTAAGTGCCATATGTCACCCAAGAACCGCATTCTTGGCCTCGAAAGACGCATTTTAGGCGCTAAACAGATATCATTTGAATATATCGCCAATATCCGCCTCGCGCAAACAGAAAACCGAAAAAAGACCCACTTTCTGGTGAGGAGGGAAATCAGAGGCGCTGTTCACCTCGCAATGCAATGTTTCAAAAAGACCACAACACCTCTTGACTCTCATTCCCTCGGCGTATACTATTACACTAAACTTCAGTCCGTTTCTTGGAGATGCCACGATGGCACGCAACAAGAAGACAGATGCGAAGACACACCCAAAGGCATATGCACCGGAGTTTGCCAGGAGACTTTCATCACTACTTGAGGATCAACCAAAGAAGGTAACACGACGAAACATTGCCTTTACCCTGAGAATAGACCCCGCGGCCGTTCATCGACTCTGCACGACGGGAGCGGGGTCTGAAGAGAACATCTGCAAGATCCTGAAACATCTGGACTTAAAGAGACGGAGGATTCTTGAGATTCTGACCGATCGACGTGCAGAACTGTCTGAGGGAGAGGCCCGAGAGATATGGAGCGATTTCCGTTGTGCGTTCCCAAATGCCCGTGAATACATGGGCGAATTGTGTCCCTTCCCTTTGGACGCAGCATGCTCTTCCACCTATGCTGGTATATCGATCCAGTATATCGTCGATCTCGCTACAAAGGCAAAGATCAAACACATTGATGATTTGGCGAATTTGAAGCCGGACCAGCTGGTGTCACTTTATGCAGCTTTGGCCCAGAAATATGGCAGCGCCAAGGCAAAGACCATCTTCTCTCAGAAGGTGGACAAACACATACCGCTCATGATGCATTTGGACATCTTTCAGTATCGCGATGCGGCTGACTATACCGTCTTAAGTAGATGCGATGGCAAATCACTGTTTGGCATTCCACACGTTGTATTGACTCACTATGTATTTGACGCCGGTGGTGAGGTTGGGGCACACCGTCATGCTGGTGGCGTCGAGTTTCTACATAGCTTCGAAGGGAGTTTTCAAATCGAATACAAAGGTATTCAGTATCCGCGATTGCTTGATAACGATGGATCAGTGATCGCGTTCGATAGCCGGAAGCACCATTCCATAAGACTGGCGATGGGAGATCGTGGCCACCTTCTCGTCGTCAGATACGACCCGAGACGGAGAAATTTACCTCCCGGCCCGACCTTGCTCGAGAGGCGGCGTCGGCAAGATGCACGGAAGCGACGAAAGGCCGATCGAGAAAGGGACGCATAGGCTCTCCCGAATTATACCCGGGTTCTTCAGTACCGAGGACTGGACCGCGACTTTCGTCCAGGACGAACAGATGATGGCTTGAGCTATGCGGAGAGCCGTCGTAGAAGCAACCGTTGGAGTGACAATGACAAGGTCCACATGGCAGTTGTGATTGCGTCGAGGGATTATATTGAACTTCGCTCATAATGGCCAACATCTTGTTTACAGGCACGATTTGCGAACGGCGTCCAAACCGTCGCAACAGGACTTCGCTTCAGAGAGGCACGACCAAGCTCGTCGATGACTGTGCCGTGACAAGATGCCTTGGCATCGGAACTCAGGTCACGGTATAGTTATGGCGCACATTTCAAGACACAGATCCGGTGATAGCACACTCCGTAAAGGAAAAGCGACCTTATGGGGAGCACTCGGGGCCTGCTCATCCCATACTCCCATAGGTATTGAAGAGATGTCCCGGCCGCTCGGTCTCGTTCATGTAACCCCTGAGGTCATGGCATATCTCATCTCCCGGCACGCTCGCGTGCGGAGGCACGTATACCCCCAGCAACGGTATCATGGCAAATCCCACAAAGGGAGGACGATATGATCTGCCGATAGACCAAAACACAGCGTACGCAAAAAAGGGGAGACCAGTGGTATTTCTTGGGTAAGATGCACTGGTCTCCGACGTGCAACCGGAAATCCCCCGGTCGGCTCCCCTATTATAGCCCCCTGCCGCGAGGACTTCCACCACAAAAAAGGCGATTTCGTGTCAAGGCCGCAGATGATGGAATGATTGTCGGCATAGCTATGGCTCTAAGCATAGCGCAGTAGTTGGATGGTCTCCTGTTCAACACAGATGCCGACAGCATTCTTCCTCTTCGGCCCAAAGAATTTGATGACCATGCTGAAGCTCCAGGACCGCTATGAACCCGCGCAAGTCCAACCAAGGCAAGCGAAAGGCCCAGTGCAGGCGTCTTGAGGCCTGCGTTAACGGCACCTGCAAGGGCAAGCTTAATGGTGAGACGACAGGAGGCATTGATCCCAACCAGGTCGGGGCCCGGCGAGAATCCCCAGAAGGAGTGAACAGCCGCACAGAGGTTGGCCTGAGTCCCGGTGATGAGTGGATAACCATATCCGAGGCCGCAAGACTGATCGGATGTAACAGGGGCGTCATCTCTCGATGGGCAACGCAGAACAAGATAGCGAACAATAGCCAACAAGGACGAACACGACGCGTGTTGAAATCCAATGTCCTGCTGGTGAACCAGAATCTCATCGACAAGAATCTTCGGAGGGACGCCGATGATCTGCGCAAAGATGCGAAAGCTATCCAAGATAGCCATCCATGACATTTCTGGTTGCGCGATTGATGCGCGGCGGAAGATTCCTTGCCTTCTTTCGGCCGAGGAGATGATGCTTGCCAGGATCTGGACACCGACTGATGAGATTCTTGTTGCGCGGGCGTTGCGCATCGGTGGCGGAGTCTACAATCCTCTTAAGAACAACTGTGTGTGGGCCAAAACTCGCTTGGCACATGATGGAGTAATAAAGTGTCTGCGGCCCGCCTCAAAGAACAGGGAATGAAGAAGTACAACGTATCCAGGGGTGGAGTGGATCAACATCACCAGCTCTGCATACCGTGTTGAAGACCGCGGGATCCTGGCCGAACCACGATGCCGAACCACGATCATGAATCACGAACTCAATGAACTCGTTCATCAAGCAGAGCAGAGCCTGCAGAAGGCCAGAGAGTCTACGCGGACATCCCAGGCCGAACTGGCCAATGCTCAGCAGGCTCTCGCCGCATTGCTGGCCCTTTGCGGGCCGAGCGCGCCTGTCCCTGCCCCATCCACTCGTATCGCCATCGGCCGCCGACTCACCAACGACAGGCTCCGGGTCAGTGGTTCGTGCAGTCCGCGCGATGCTTCTGTTTGGTGCGGAGTTGTCGAGGCGGCGTTCCAGGGACTCTCGCAGGTCTTGGACGTAGCGTTGGCGGCCGGGGACGACAACAGCCGCCGCGAACTGGCACGTGTGTTATTGCCAGTTCTGAGGCAACTACTTGCTTTTCTGGAGGGGTTTTGCGCAACCGACCCCGACAACATGACGGAATCTCCCTGTAATCCCTGCACGAAGAAGCAAGACTGCAAAGCCCTATGCGAGCGTCTCAAGGCCCACTTGGACGATCCCCGCAAGGGCAAGCTTCCCCGCGAGATAACGGGAGGCCTGGATTTCAGCGCAATCAGAGCCCGACGAGGGTCTCCGGAGGGTGCACTTGGCGACGAAAAGGCGAGAAAAGGCGACCGTGGGACATTCCGAGATGTCAGGACGGTCGAGCCATACGACGCGCTGGAATCTTACAGATCCTGTTGGGAACACCTCAGTCATAAGCAGCAGGAAGTGGTGCAACTCTATTACGGAGAGGGCAAGGGGATCACGGAGGTGGCGGAGCACCTCGACAAGTCGCCCAGCACGGTTCATGGCCTTCTCAGCAGAGCACGGGACATAAAGGAGAAGCACAACGAGCGAATGAGGAGAGAGGAATTGGGCCTCCTACGGGAGTTGGAAACGAAAATACGCGAATCTTAGCGAACGGGCGCGAAATTCTGTGGGCTTATAGAAGACGATTACGCAGTGAATCGGACTGGAACCGAAATGAAACGAATTGCCGAAGACATCAACATCGAACTCAGGCAGCACCAGCAGAATATCGCCGATTGGCAATGGCAACCGGTAGTGGACGATCTTCACGTTTGGGCAGATCGGCTCATCGTGGAGTTTAAACTCGAAACGACTACGCCGGCCATCATGATTGAAGACCTTCGGGGTAACCGCCAGGGGCATCACCGCCGTGGCCGCAACGGTCTTGGCCTGCGACATGAAATCGCGATCAGCAAAGATCATCTTGAAAGCAATGAGTACTGGCAGGTCCTTGGGACCCTACTGCACGAATTGCTACATGCTGAACAGGAAGACGTGGGCAAACCTGGCCGGCGCAACTACCACAATCGCCGCTTTCGTGAAAGGGCACGCGAATTCGGCTTGATCGTGGATGAACGCGGCCACCAACAATACGCACCGGCTCCCACCCTGTTCCTTGATCTCCTGGACAAGTACGGCGTCAAGCCCCCCGAGCTACCGCCACCAGAGGTCCCGATGTCGCCGACTGGCGCGTCCAAACTCAAGCCCTGGATCTGCGGGTGCAAACCTCGGCCGATTCATATCCAGGTCGCCATCAACGACTTGAGGGCATGTTGCCTGAAATGCGGGCAGATGTTTCGACCGAAGGAAGGGGCCGTCAATGAGCAGTAAGCCTCCGCACAATTTGAAAACTGCCCTCGCTGAATCGAGGAATGCCATGAGTCAAAAAGCCAATATCTATCGCACATGCATAGCGCCATACCAACGGTGTGCCGACACCCACAGCAACGGCCCACGCGGCGGGCGGTTCATTGCACAGCCCGCCGGTGATCACGAAAACACTGCGGGGGAACCTTACGTCCCCCCGCAACATCGTGACGTCCCCGCCGAGGCGATCCTGGCGCCGGCTCCGAGAAGATCAGCACAGCCTGGCGCCAGTAGCCGGCCAGGGGGCCAAATGGTCAAGGAGGCCGGAGATCGTCCATTACAGAGCAAACTGAGAGGCCGAAAAGTTGCCCAGATACGCCTCAGCCCACTGGCCCGCTGGATTCTGCAGCACACCGGCGCCGGACTCGCGCGAAGCAAGATCGCTCAAGAATTCTACGGGCTTGAGCCTTTCTACAGCGGCGGGTACGCCGATCCATGCCTGGGCCCGCGGGAGAAGCGTGAACGTCAGGCCAAATGCCGCAGCGCGCAACCAGCGATCACGAAGGCCCTGCAACGTCTCGAATCCGTCGGGCTGGTCGAATTAGTCTGCCGCAATCGGTACGTAAAGGCTGTGCGGCTCACGCAGAGAGGAAGATTGCTCGCCGAAGAGTTAAACAACGCTACCGAGTCCGCCGGCCACAAGAAATCTAAATAGTCACGAATAAGTCACGAGGTGGTCACGATGGAGTCGGAAGCATAGGCTACAACTGTCATATGGAACAACATAGAAGCTCGATCTCGGTAAATGTCGGCATGTCAGAGACGGGACTTAGATGAAGGGACAATTCACAATGATGAAGAAGGTCTTCGAGGCGATTGAGTCGTTCATCAAGGCGGTCATTTACATTCTCGTTTTGACCATGGGCATGACTGTCGCCAGTATTGCGACATACACAGTCCTGTTTGGCGCGATACGTCTGGCGCAATTTCTCTGGCTGGCATGTTTTCGGGAGGCCTGGCTGTGAGCCTGATCGATATCCTGTTTCGGCGTTCGCCGAAGAACGCGGCGACTCCAAACGTCCAGCCCGCCCCGCCGGCCGTGTCAGCGCAGTCAAGCGCCGGCGCACCCATCGAACCCCTGGAGCGGAATATCGAGGTCCGTTCCATCCGGGGTCTACTGAACGATCTGCACCGCCTGGATGGCCGGTACCGCAGCGCCGAAGGCGAGCTGATCAGCCGCTGTGAGGCCGAGGAAGGCATTGCCTTGACCTGCGGCCATATCGGGACAGCGTTTCGCCCCTGTGGTGAAAAGGACCGTGCGGAAACATGGATTGCCGGCGTCTGCGCTTACTGTGTTCGTGACTATCAGCCCCTCGTCGAGAAAGGCGAGATCGATGCGCTCCAGGCCGAGAGACTTTCACTCATCTGCAACGAGTGCGCCCGAATGACTACATCGGGCCACTTGTGTTGCCCCCGGCATTCCACGAAGGTGACTGCCGAGGACGGGAGCACACAGTACATCGACCCCGACACGGCCAAGAGCGCATCGCGGCAAAACACGATCGTCAAGGCCATCGGCGTCTTCCAATATCTGTTCGGTGAGCCGCAGGAACAACAAGAGGATAAGAACGAACCCGGATAACACGATGCTTCGATACGTCCAGATCATGTTCTCTAGTTGCCTGCTTCTCCAACCGGCGAGGCTGCCGGCCGGCTCGGCCTCAAGCGGCCAGGGTGAGGCCCTGCGCTCGACAGACCGTTCCTCATTCACACGTTGGGAGGATTCCTTCATGCAGAAGAACAAACCCCGATCGACCGGCCGCTTCCTCTTCGAGCAGCCGTCGCGTCGATTCACATCGCTCGAGCCGGATGAGGAACTCCTGGCCTTGGAGAGTGAACTGCGCCGGCGTGAGAAGCTACACGATCCACAGGTGCAGTGGCTCATGGAGCGGGCGGCGTTGTGCAGTGACACCAACCGCCAGTGGGCCCGTGACCAATTGCGCATGGCCCTCGAGGCCGACCGCATCGAAGACATGCGCACCGGTGACGCCTTCCGCCCTCTGGGACCGGCCCAACTCCTGGCCGACGGGGATTTGCACCTGCTCGATCAGGTGGATGGCGTGCCCTGGAAGGTCCCTTGGACAGCGCTCCCGCGGGGCCTGCTCGTTACCGGTCCCCAAGGCGCAGGCAAGACGCGGCTTATGATCTGGCTGTGCAAGCAGCTCAACGCCGCCAACCCCCCGATTCCGTGGTTTTTGGTCGATCCAAAGCTCGAATTCAAGAACTGGGCCAGCCATCTGGGCGCGATCTACATCGACGCCGAACGTCCCGACATCGGCATCGACCTGTCGCCCCCGCCGGGTCTGACGTACGAAACATGGCTTCCATCGCTCGTCCCACAGATCGGCGAGATTGTCGGCGTGATCTATGGCACCGAAATCCTTCAGCAAGCGGCCCAGATCTGCATCGAACTGCGAAATCGCTACATGAGCCAATCGAACCGCTCCACAGAGATATGCCTCCAGGATCTCTATGACGCGATCCCCCTGGTCAAGGGGGCGTCGAGCTGGCGCCGGGCCGGCTATAAAGACGCCGTGCTCACCGGTCTGTCGCGCATCCTCTCGGGCAGTGCCAGTCTGTTTAGGTGCCGTAAGGGCATCGACCTGCCCCGCCTCTTCGGGCGCAATGTGGTCTTCGGCACACGATCGGTCACAGACGACTTTGCGACGAGGTCGTTGGCCTTCTATTTGTTGTGGTACTTGCAGGAATCCGAGCGGCATGCAGCACCGACCCAGCAGCCCAAGAGCGTCCTGATCATCGACGACGCCAGCCGTTACATCGGGGCCAGAGAGGGCGCGACCGGCAGAGCGCTGTCGAGCATTGGTTCGATTTTGACGACGATGCGCTCCAGCGGCCGCTGCTTCGCGGCCGTCAGCCAGGTTCCCAATCTGATAGATCCGGGCGTCTCTGCTTTGATGCACACCATCATCAATATCGGAGGCCTTCGTCATGCCGCCGACACGCAATTGCTGGCGCGGATGATGGGCCTGACCGAATCGCAGCGTCAGGCCTTGACGTCGCTGGGTCAACGAGAGGCTGTGGGTCTGTGCGGTGGCTCGGCGTGGCCACGGGCGGTTCATGGCCGTGTTCCGGACGTGCCGGAGCCGGCAGGCGATGTTGCGCCCCAGAAGACGGACCTTCCCGAACTGAGGACCGAGCCCTACACGAATCTGTCGGACCTGATCCAAAACCATTGTACGCCTGAGGACTCCAGCCGGCCGGCCGGCAAGCCGCCGGCGACAGTGCCGACGAGCCCGGCGACGTCGGATCACGGCGAACCGTCGTCGGATCTGGCGGCGACGGAGAAGATCCTCGCTCTGGATATCGTGACGTCTCTGGCTTCGACATTGCGCGAGCGCCAGCGGCGACTGAGCCTCTCGGCGCGACAGATGGAAGCCGCCAAGGGTGGCCTGCTAAACAAAAGTATGATCAAGGAGGTGCCACTCGGCAAGGCATTGATGCTGGCGCCAATGCAACAACTATATCAGGTGCTGGGCATGGAATGCCCGTACAAACGCAACGCCTGGGACATTCATTCGTTCCTCGTGCTTCTCGCCGCCAAGTTGATCGAATCTGATCCCCTGGTCAAATCCGTCAAGACCGAGGTCTCTCTGGGCGACGCGAACTCGACGGTGGACCTGATCGCCCATCTGCACGATGGTGAGCGTCAGGCATTCGAGGTCATTCACCGGACAGTCACGAACATCGCCGCCACCGCCGCCAAACTCGAGGGCAAGGGGTTTTCGCAGATCCGGTTTCTGTGCTCCGACTTCAACATCAAAGAGCGCGTCTGGGCCACCCTGCGAAACGCCGGTTTTGGCGATGAGTTTTTGGCCACCATCCGCTGTGAGCTCTTCGGGGCACTGTTGCGGGCACACCAGGGCAGGAGGAAGAACGCATGAATCAGATCAGCGCAAAAAAGGTGCTATGGGCTTTCATCGCCCTGCTGTTGCTATCGCGGACCGGACGAATCGTCCAGTTCTTCGAGACGCTGGACCTCGGTGGCATCCTGACGCTGGAGCCGCTTCGCAACTCACCGGAGGGGGGCCGTTTTCTCGTCACGGTGGCCCTCCTGGCCCTGGCCTTTGTCACAATCCACTCGTTCCTTCGAAAGTGAGGCTCCTATGTGCGAAGAATCACAACTGCAGCAAGACGATGACAACTCCGAAAGTGCCTTCCCCAACGATTGCGAGAATCCAGGCAATCCTCCGGAAGATCACGTCGCCGATGAACCCGTCGTCGACCCTCAAGCCGATGACACTGCGGGTCTGCGAGGTCCGTCCGCATCCCAGGTCAGACGGCTCGACACGCGGCTTCGCCGGTTAACGAGGGCATATCTGAACCAGACGAACCGACTGGAGTCGTACCTGCAAATCGTCACCGCCTGCCAGAAGCAGACCGCTGAGTTCGCCAACCATGTAATCGAGCGCCACGCGCTTCATCCGGCGGTCGAGGCCGTCGATCTGCTGACCGGCTTGATCGGCCAACTGAACGACCAGGCCAACGATCTCCTCGATGCCGCAGCGCATTGCCCGATGTTTGATCCCTTGTTCGGTTCGATCGCCGAGGCGGCCAGGATGGCCCAAGCCAAGCGCAGGTCTCTGGACATGCGGTCCATCTGTCCGGCGCCGCTCGACGAGCTCGACATTGACAAGCATGAGATCCGCCAGGCCGTCTGCACCGAAGACCCCGACAAACACAAGAGAGTCGAACGCACCCTCATCGCCGGCCTGATCTATCGCGGCGCCGTGCTGCGACGGGCCAAGGTCTCCGTGTACCGCCACATCCCGCAAGAACCACAGAATCGAAAGGAAAACCCATGAAGACCAAAACAGACAGCATCCAATTCTACCTGGGCATCGACCCGGGCACAACGACCACCCAAATGGCCGTCCTCGATGAAACGGGCGCTGTGAAGGTCGTTCCCAACGCCGACGGCGACCTGACCACACCGTCGATCGTCTCGGTCGCCGGCAAGAACCCCGTGGCCGGCCGGGCCGCCGGGCAGGACAAGTTCCTCGAACCCGAACGGGTGGCTGAACTGTTCAAACGGTACCTGCACGTCGAGCCGCCGCCGGCGCTCGTAACCTCAGCGGACGGCACCCCATTCAATCCTGTGATGCTCTCGGCCGAGCTGCTGCACTATCAAAAGCACAGCGCCGAGCGAATCACAGGCCACACGTTCAAGAAGGCCGTCATCGGGGTCCCCGCCTACTTCGAGCAGCCGGCCCGCCTGGCCACCAAGCAAGCCGGCCTCGTCGCCGGTTTCGAAGAGGTCCATATTGTCGACGAGCCGACGCTCGCCGCCGTCTTCTACGGCCTGGCCAAGGGCAAGGCCGCCAGGATCGCCGTCTTCGACTTCGGTGGCGGCACTTTCGATATCAGCATCATGGACGCCAAAGAAGGCGGTCAGATCGAACCGCTGGCCGTGGACGGCGACCCGGAGTGCGGCGGCAGCAATGTCGATGAAGCCATCTTCCAGCAGGCCAGGCAGTTCGTCTCGGGCAAAGGCGGCCAGTTGAGCCCGGAAAAGGACCTCGCCGAATGGCTCGAGGTCCTCGACCGGTGCCGACAGGCCAAAGAGACCCTCGCGCGCAGGGACACCGCCGTGATTCCCTTGCGAATCGGCGAGACGCGCACTTCGATGGAACTGACCTACGACCAGTTGAAGGAGCTTTGCCACGACATCATCGAGAACCTGCGGCAGTGCTGCCAACGGGCCCTGGAAAAGGCGAAGCTCCAGCCCTCACAAATCGACACCGTCCTGCTGGTCGGTGGCAGCACGCGCCTGCGCTTTGTCCCGGAGTTGGTCCGGGAGATTTTTGGCAAAGACCCGGTGACCGACGCCGACCCGGACATGACGGTAGCCAAGGGCGCCGCCATCGTCTCGGCGGCCTGTTTTGGCAAGCCCGATCAGACCATCCTCGTCGAGAACAGAAAATACCTGGCCTCGGCGGTCCGGCCCCAGATAACAATCGCGCCGCGAGACCTCTGTGTCGCCGTTGTCAGGAAAAAGAACAACGGAGACAGGGAGGAGTACAACGTTCCCATCATCCCGGTCGGGTCCCGACTGCCGTACGAGGCGAAGGAGCGATTCAGTCCGGTCGATGCCGCAACGAATGCCGTACGCGTGAAACTCTACGCCGGTCACGCCGGCGAACGGTCCAGTAGCTGCACGCCGTTGCAGGAAGCCGAGGTCCAGGTCCAGCCCACCGATCAGGCGAACAACACCGACCGCATCGAGTTCGCCATCCATATGGATGCCGAAGGTCTCGTCGATCTCAATGTGCGCGACACGCTGCTCGATCGGCCCGTGCCGATCCGGTTCAAGCTCGATACCGGGCTCTCGGACAGCGATATCGAACAGGCCCGAAAACAGCTTCAGTCCAGGCACAAATAGCCCCGGCCGCCACGGCCACAAGATGGAAAAGGAGCAGATCATGAACGAACTCTTGGAGTTGATCGACTCGGCAACGCGCGCAGGCGCCGGTCTTCTCAGGCGGCTGTCGGCCGGCGCGTTCAGGACCGACACGGCCATCACTGTACGGCAGCCGCCTTCACCCTCTGTCACCGACGACAACGCACCACGGGATACAGCGATAGTGATCGACGTATCCGGGAGCATGGGAGCCTGTGACTATCCGCCTTCGAGGCTCGATGGCGGAATCCAGGCGGGCATGACGTACGCCCACGCCCGCGCCATGACGCATCCTGGCGACCGGATCGCGGTCATCTCGTTCAGTGATGAGGCCCAGGTCGTACTGCCGCTGACGCCTGTCACCAAGAGAAGGACAATCCAAACGGCGCTTCGCAAGTTGACAATTGAAGGCGGCACGGATCTGGCCAAGGGGCTTGAGGCCGCGGCCCGGCTCTTTGAAGACGAAGGGTCAACCGGCCGTCGAAGGCACGTCGTCATGCTCACCGATGGGCGGGGAGGCGAGCCGCTGAAGCAGGCCGCCAAACTCAAGAACAAGCTCGGCGCGGTAATCGACGTCGTGGGCATCGGCGGAACGCCCGACGCGGTGAACGAAGCGCTGCTGCGCCAAGTCGCCACGACCGATCCCGGTGGCTTCTGCCATTACCGCTTTGTCAAGGACCCCGAGACGCTGTCTGAGCACTACACGCAGTTGGCCAAAGGCCTCGTCTGGAACGGGCCTGCAGAATGATGGAGGTTGCGACTATGGCGCCATGCTCGCAGAGCGTAAGTGCAACCGTCCGGAGTCCGCCGATTCCGGTCACAGTGACGACCTTGTCGACGAGCATATGAAAGGGATAACGATGGGCCTGCTCACAAACCTGATCCTCGGCCTCGGTCATCTGCTGCTGGTGGCAGTGGACCTGCTGTTTGTCCTTCTGCTGGCCAGAATGCTCAGCTACCGATGGCACAGCCGCTGGCTGATGGCTGTCAACGCAGCGGGCAAGCCGTATCTCGATTGGCTTACCGGACGAATCGAGCGGACCTTGCGCCGTTTCGGTCAGAAAGCCCCCTCCGAAAGGATTGTGCTGTTTGTCGCGATGGTGGCGATCAGCCTCATGCGGCTTCTGTTCACCGGCTGGCTTGCTGGGAAGCGCTACCTATGACCACCGGCCAAGCGTATCACATCCTGGGCCTCAGACCGGGCGCCGGCCGAATGGAAATCGAGCGGGCGTATATCGCCGCACTGCGAGTGCTGCGACTGCAGTTGGTGCCCGGCACACCGCTGGCCGTTCGCCGGAAGGCGCAGGAGAAGATCACCGAACTGACGTGTGCGTACCAGCTACTCAAAAGCGTCGCTGCACCGACAGCCCAACCGACGGGGCCGGTGTCCGTGCCCTCGGGCCCCACACCTTCACGCCCAGCCCACTCATGGGTCCTGCCGGCCGGTTTTGCTGTGGCCGCCCTCGTGCTCGTTGCCGTGGTGTTCGGCATGTGGCCTTCACCTGCCCCGCAAGAACCGAAGACGGCACGGCTTCGCGTCCTGTCGGTGCCCTGGTCTTATGTGACCGTAGACGGCCAATCTCTGGGGCCCAGCGGCCAAGTCGAGGCGTTCATACTGACGCCGGGAGATCGCACAGTCGTGTTGCGCCAGGGCGAGCGAATCCTGTCACAAACTGTTCATCTGGCAGAAGGCTCGGAGACCATCATCAAGGCACAACTTGAGAAAGGGCAAATCGATGTGGCACAAAAGTGAATCCGATCGCCACAGCGGCGTGGCAAATCGCAGTGCGAAGTCGCACTGGACGCAACGGCCTCGACGGCTGCTGTGTGGCCTCGTCGCTGTCGCAGCCTTGCCGTTCGCCGCAGGCTGCTCGCCGGAGTTATACGCTCTAAGTGCAATCGTCGTCCCGCTGGCGTACAGGCATATGAATCAAGGCGGGCCAGGAAGCAGACCCAATGCGGTGCAGATGCGTACCGATCGGCCTCGCATCCACACACAGCCGGTTCATACAGGCATCCTGCATGCCGCACATGACACCCGACAGCCCCAAACTTCAAGCTCGTCGGCCCATCAAGAAAGATCGCAGGGCCCACAGCCAACAACACCATCACTCGTCACACAGGGCGCTCTGGCCTACAGGGAGATGCGCTGGGAGGACGCGAAACGATTCCTCACCGAAGCGATCGTCGAAGGAACGTGTACAGACTCTGAATTGAGCACCGCACATATCCTTCTGGGCGCCATGGAATACCAGCAGGGCAATGCCCGGGCCGCCCGGACGCACTTCATGGCGGCGTATCGATACGACAGGCAGATGCAGTTGTCACCAGATGTGTTTCCGCCGCACCTGGTGGACTTCTACAGAACGGTCAACGGCGTCAAAGGTCCGTAGACGAGGCTCTCCGATGCATACCGCCAACGACAACGTTGCAGATGAAACAATCGAGACGGTGATCTGCATGCATCTCGACATCCTGGGCCATGCGAATCACGGTGTGACCGAGCTTCGGGCCTTCGACCCCGTGCCCCAGGTGGCCTACGCCGATTGCACCGACGCCGTCGTCAGCCTGTGCCGCCAGATGGACGGCAAAGCCTCCGGCATCTACGTCGGGGTCCAGCCGCGTCCGGTCCATCTGTTCGATCTCGCCCCCAACCGCTGGGCCCCGGCGCGTGGCGGCGCCGGCGGCAACTGCAGCTGCGATGAGGACATCGAGTACATCACGGCCGCGTTCTTCGATATCGATGTGACATCGCCGACGCGGCAAGAAGGCCACCCGGCGTCCGATGACGAACTCGCAGCAACCCTTCGCGTCGCCCAACGGATGGCCGGACAAGACGGTCTGGCCGGACATTCGACCGTCTGTTGCAGCGGCAACGGCCACTATGTCCTGGCCCCGATTGCTGCTGTACCCGTGGACGGCCCCCAGGTCGCTCAGAAGTTCACCAGCCTGTGCCGGCAACTGGCCGCCGGCATAGCAGGTCCACTGTCCGGCGTGCGAATCGACGCCGTCTACAACACGAGCCGCGTGATGCGGGTGATGGGCACCGTGAACCGCAAGGGCAAGCCTCTGCCCGATCGGCCACATCGACGGGCTTGCTTCGTCACCGAACCGGCGCAGGACAGGTCCATGACCCTGCACGAGATGGTCCGCAACACCGATGTTGCACAGATTAGCACAACTCCCCGAGAGCTGCCGACAGGCCTGCGCTGTAACCTGAGCAAGATCGAAAAGTGCGAATTCATCCAATGGTGCCGCCGTCGGCCCCAAGAGGTCAGCGAGCCGGCGTGGTTCGCCCTGATCAGCAACCTTGCATACCTTCAAGGCGGCATCGACCTCATCCACGAAATCTCCGCACTGGACACCAACCGCTACGACTACGCCAACACGCAGCGCGTGATCGAGCGCATGCTTCGCGAGGGCTATAAGCCCGTCCGGTGCGCGACGATCATGGGCCCCGACATGGTTCGGCCCGGACGAGGGGTCTTTCGGTGTTCTCAGGCAGCCCGGTGCCCGGTCAGGACATCAATGTATCTGGCTGCAAGCCATACGGTCTATACGAGATAGGAGGTACATACCATGCAAGACGAAATGCGAAACAAACCGGATAAGGCCTTCCGATGCGGGGCTGTCCAGGCGGCCATCTGGACCAACCGACGCGTGGTCGACAATGCCGTTGTCGAGGTCTATTCGATCAGGATCGACAAGTCCTACAAGGCCGGCGACGAATGGAAGAGGACGACGTCGTTTGTCGCCGAGGACCTTCCCAAGGTCTCCGTCGTGGCCATGGCCTGCTACGAGCACCTGCGCCTGCGCTCCTCGGAAGATGGGCCCAATGCCCCCGAGACTCTGTTCGAGACAGGACGTGTGTACCCCAACCAGAAACCCAACAAACATGAGGAGATGTAGAAGATGAACGCGATTGACTCTTCCAACTTCGCGCCGATGTTTGTGTTGTGCGCTGTGGCCATCTTTGTGATCCTCTTTGCGATCATCTTGAGGACGCTGCGGCAAATGCCCTTCTTCGATGGCAGCAACCCCGTCCCAATCGCTGTGTGCGTCACGCTGCTGTGCATCCTCGGTCTGCACCAGCTCTTCGTTCAGCCCGCCGGCACAGAGACAGCCCCAGCCGATGATGCGCGCCGGTCGCTGGACTTCTTGCTCTTGCCCTACACGGCGATGGCGCTGGCGATGCTCCTGGCGTTGTGCCTGTTGCTGCTGGACAAGGTGGTGAAATCTCGAGGGTATGCAAGACTGCGAACCGAGATTGTCAAGCGTAGAGAACGTCTGGCCGCACTGAGAGATTCGTCAAAGCGAGCGCCGCAGGATTGCATATCGCCCAGACCATCGTGGTCCCACGATGAGGACCGATGCGGCTCGGTCAAACATTCAAAGCGTGCAAAGGAACTTGGAACGGACCTGCAGAAGATGGAGATTCGAAAATGGAAATGATGCCGAGCACCCCACACGTATTGCTGGCCACATCGATGGCCGCGGCCCTGACCGTCGTGTTTGTGGCCACCTTGAAGATCCTGGCGCGTTCGTTTCATCGCGCCACAGCGGTCGTCTTGGCCCTGGGAGTGACGATCCTGGCCGTGGTCGGAACCGCCCAGATCATCTTTGCAGGGCCACAAGCCGACGAGTCCATACCGTCCTCGGTCGGGTAGTGTAAAGGATGTTTCGCACATTTTCTGGTAGTCGTCACTCTGGTCGAGGGATAGAGGTCAGTCTGCCTGCCCCTGCCCCCTATAGGGGGCCGCGAGTTATCGGGCGTTCACGCACTCACTCG